>Ga0307509_10000408_pt1 | contig 72302 bp, 65 predicted proteins | sample 10_EM_MG_FD_202245 | JGI IMG/M metagenome (GOLD analysis project Ga0307509, IMG submission 202245) | Populus trichocarpa ectomycorrhiza microbial communities from riparian zone in the Pacific Northwest, United States - 10_EM | ecosystem: Host-associated > Plants > Roots > Unclassified | place...
ACACCCCCCCCCATTCAGACATACCCGAAACTAAACTAACCAGCTAACCCCTGCTTTAAAAACTCATGGTGCTGTAATAACATGGGGTTAATCCGGACGGATTCTGGGTAACCTGCCGGTGCGGGTCCGTCTGTCTATCAGCAAGTGCTTCGAATCCGCCGGCAACTTATCATGATGTAAGGCTACTACTGTGGTGGCGGTCTTTTGTTTTGTTTTTGTTTTTTGTTTCGCTTTTGTTTTGTTTGTCTTGTCGGGATTTTGTCATAATATAATGTTATCGTACTCGAGTACAGGTAGAATCGCGAATGAGGAGTGCGCGGGTTGCTCTGGGTATGATTGTTGAATTTTCGCATCCACTTCCATTATGTCGCGAGATTGTGTTATCACTGTGGTTGCTCGCGCTCGGCCGCTTAAGCACTAGTGATACTTACTATTCCCTGTTTATTTTCCCCCCTCTTCTTTTTTTTACAGCATGGCTGGCTGTGCTGTAGGGTGATATACTAGTAATGCGTCCCCTTGCTTGGTGCATCAATTAATTCTGGTCTTCTCCAGTCCGTCCAAGGGCGGGGCCATCCCGATAGACTGGAGGTGCTGGCAGTTAGGTACTTTAGCAGCAGCTACACTCGCCCCTTGCCCAGTACTCGAGTACCGTACGATAAAAACTATGATAGAACAATTAACACCAGTGAGTCATCCAGAATTCCCCCCTTCGGACATAAGAGTATATGATAGCATCACCGCGGAACAAAACCAGCCCTCAACCCTCCGCTAAGACAAATAAAAAGAAACATTATAGGGAACCTTACCAAGAGAGGCAACTCCAACGTCGTAGCGCGAGGTCCAATTCCCTATTCCGGTTCTTACAGCAGACAATTATCTGTCAATCAATTATTTCTTCACCTCAATTCCCATTTCTCTTCTCACGATGTAATTGGGGTTGGCTGTCGGCCAATCGAGCAAGCGAAACAAGATATTTTTGTTCTTGTTATTTTTGGAAGAAACAAAACAAAGGTTTCAACAGTTGAGCTATGATGACCCTCGAGTTACCCTTCAATTTTTAACCTTACTGGCCTCCTGCCCGCCTGCTGTCCCCTACCTCCCGTCAGGCGAACGGGTGGGAGGGGTTTGCTGGCGGCAGCAAGCAAGCAAGAACGCAGAGCTACATAAAAACCATACTACCCCTTTCACAAACCAATGGCAAACGAAAAGGGCTGCAAAAACAGAAAACAAATATAAATAAAAAAAGCTGACTAAATAGATAAATAAACTCTGGCTACAAAAAAATTGCGGAGGAATCGAATTGGATCAAGCTGGATTGAATTTTGGAGAAGAGAGAAGAAAAAATGAAGCGGAAAAAAAGGTTTTTGTTTTGTGGAAGGAGAAAAGGAAATGAGGAAATGATAAAACCAACCCACCCATCCCAGCCGATACAATAGACAAGAGAGAGAGAATGAAAGATGGTAAGAACAGAAAGGTAAAAGGACAAAACAAAACCCATACCGAGACAGAATAGGAGAGGTAGGAACCCATTTTTGCGATGAAACAAAGGTAAAAAAGAGTTAAAGATAACATATGGGTAACGGCCGACTAGCCAACACGAGATAGATAAGTAGATAGGAGGTAGCGAGGGGGTCCTTTTTTCAAGAGTGAACTGAAGCTAATTGAACAAAATGGATGGATAAATAGACGGGGCGAGGGTTAAGCGTGTAAAGAGATTTTATTTTTCTTCAATGCGACGGCCAAGTATCTCCTAGGCTATCATGATATCAGGGAAGTGTAAGAGGTTAAACTCTTTTTCTCTTCCCCTTAGCCTTATTCTTATTCAATCCCGCCAGACCACCTCCCGCAGCCTTCTTAGCCGCTGCCGCTGCAGCCTGCCGACCTCTCCGCGTCCCAGCCTCGTCCTCCGATATACACTCATCGGCGGGGATACCGGCATCCTTGCACCGCTGGCACGGGCGCTGTCGGTCGCAACCCTTCTTACTCTTCCTGCACCTCTGGCACCGGGGCTTGACAATTGGTTCCTCAATCCCCAGCTTGTTGTTATTGTCGTTGTGGAAGTACTGCGTGTGCAGCTTGTTCTCATCCACGGGTGTTGCCATCTGCTGACCGAACAGGGCCATTGGTGAGCGGGCGTTTGCCACCAGGTCGGTGCCCGTCATGATGTTTGAGCGCGCCTTGCTGCTTGCAACGGATGCCACGGATGGCTTCCGGCTGGCTGGTGGTGAGGCTGGAGAGATGGGCCAGTGGGGTTCCGATCGTGGCTTTGGCTTTGGTTTTGGTTTGCTCGATAGCGTTGGCTGCTGTCGCTTGGCTGCTTTCACCGTGCCCTTGGGATATTGTGGAAGCGGCACTGGCTGTGGCTGTGGCTTGGTTTTCACTGCTGCGCCTAACGTTGAGGGCACGGAAGATGGGACTGAGGATGCTTTCCTCCCGCGTAACGTCTTTAGTGGAATGTCATCCAAATCTTCTTCATCGTAGTCTCCATCGTCATCCTCCTCTTCCTCCTTGCCGACATAGGTCTCGTCAGCCTCGTCATCGAAGTGATCTTCAAAGTCTTCATCGTCAGTTACAGTATGATGGACCTCGTGGAAATATGACTCGTGTTTAACCCGTTGCTGTGGCTGTATTCCTTTCGGTGGCTGATACTGTGGAGGAGGCGGTGGTGGTGGATTTTGCTGTTGTTGTTGTTGCTGCTGCTGGTGCTGGTGCTGCTGGTGTTGGTGTTGGTGCTGCTGGTGCTGCTGATATTGTTGATGCTGTTGCTGCAGGTGTTGCTGTGGTGCTGGTGGTGGTGGAGGAGGTGGCGGTGGTGGTGCTGATTGCTGCTGTTGTGGCTGAGCCCGTGTTTCCATTGGGGGCAAACACTCATCGTCGCTGGGCACAGTGGAATCAAAACTGGGCAGTATCTCATCTAAACTTTTGTACTTTATGTGATTCCTCGGATAGATGATGGGGCTGCATTGCATCTCGTCGGGACCCCCAGGAGGCATATCAGGCAATTCAGCCGTATCACTTCTCCCATCGTCACCAAATTCACCACACTCCGATGAAAAGCTATCTTCCTCTCGCGTGGTCTCATCAAGGGTAGATGCAGTCGCTGAACCGCTGGGCAGTTCCCCTAAGCGCATTAGTTGCAGCGCAACGTCTTCATCCGAAATACAAGACGCGACAGTAGGGGCAGGTGTAGGTATGGTTGACCCATTGGTCCGAGCTTGCCCAAAAGTGGTTGCGGGTTGGCCACCGTTTGAAACGCTGAACCCATATGTAGATGGTGGTGTGGGGTGTGGATAGTTGATATTCCGGTTACCATAAGGAGTGGTCACTTGGGGTGGAGGATGAGAGGGGCTGGCTGATGACCCCGTGGAACCATCTTGTCTAGGAAGGGCCGGAGGCGGGAACAGAGGCAGCTCCTGGAAAAAATAATCCTAAGGTTAACAGAGATCAAACGCAAATGAAAACCAAGAGAATCATTTACATCAGATGAGAATTTTGGTCGCTTTCTCCTTGAGCCCTCAACAATATTGTCCAAACTGATATCTGCACTTGCCACTGGTTCAATCCTGCTTCGCAATTCCGATTCCGATTCCTCCTCTGGTAAGAACTGTTGAGGAGGCTGTTGTAGGTAATATCCTTGTGGGTAGCGCTCATCATAATGCTCCTCTTCTCCTCGGTGAGATGCTTGGCGCTTCATCCCCCTCGGGCGCCCACCTGCGCTGGCGCTTCTCCTCCCTCGCGCAGCGCTAGGGGACACACTCCTTCCACAGGAGAAGGAGCCTCGTAGCCCAGGCCCAGTATAAAACATGGCCTGCGGGTGTTGGGGATTATATTGTGGATATGAGGCAGGATTCTCTTCGACCCTTATGTCGACCGTCATATCATCGCTAAAGTTCTCATGTCTCAGGATCATGTACCTTCCCTCCGGGTCTTGGAACGACAAGCCATATTCATCCTGTAGTTTTATGCCAAACATATTCTTGACAGTGGTTGTAATGGAATCTGTGGTATCATGCGGATATATGTGAAGAGTCTTCGGTTCCGAGTTGCAGAACCTGAAATGAACATTCTTGCACTCAGTGCTCGGCGACAGTGACTGCGGCGTCCTTATTGAGCCGTTATTGTGATAAGGCGTTGATGTCGCCGAGTATTCGTAAGTACGGTTATTCATATTTGTTGGAGCAGCCTCTGATAAAAGAGCATTGACATTCATTGCGTTCCGTTGAATCCGAGAGACTCACGGCGGCAAGGTGAGAGGCCGAAGTGGACTCGTAGGGCCGCCCGGATAGTAGCGAACCTGAAAGTGTTGGGTAGATAGGGGATCAACGAAGCGATGTCTGTAGATGGCCCGGGTGCAAACAGTCAGCATATGAATGAACGAATGAGCGAACAGGATCAGATGTGCTGCATAAAAGAAAAGAAAAATATTTTAAATGTGGGGACGGGGGGAGCAATAGCCACAGTGGAGAAAAAGCGATCCACCGCTTGTTGATTTTCAACACAGTGTGAACCGTCAAATGTGCCAGCGACTGACGGACACATCGGCGAAAGCACTGAATAGATGGTGATGCCAAATGAGGGATAGGATAAGATGGCCCAAGTGATGCTAAGGGCAAAACAGATGCAGGGTGCGGTATACAGACCTTCGTTTTCGATCCCAATCACAAAGGTGCGCTCGGCGCTCGGAGTGCAGACGTCGGAGCTGTTAAAGTGACGGTTTGGTTCGGAGCGCAGAGTCGGGGTGAATGTATTCCAGAGTGAGCAGCGTAGTGGATCCGATGTTTGGCCAGGCAGTGGGGCTAGGGAGTGGTGAGATGGGGGTTGGAAGAGCGGGGTGATGGTAGCGCTCAAGAAGAATGAAGGATGGAAGCCAAGGGTAGTGTAGGAAGTAGCGTGATATCGTTAGTGACGATGGGATAGTCCAGACAGCAGGCGAAAGAACGGGGCAAGCTTTCAGCAGTCCGCTGCGCACAGGAGAATAGTGAAGGCGAGGAGATCAAGGAGATGGAGCTTGGGGAGATTTTGAAGAGGATAGTGGAACAGATGAATCGTTGTCGGATTGCACCGGTGGGGAAGCGATTGAAAGGGTGAGAGAGGGTTGGGGTGAGGGCAAGTGTGTGTGTGTGTGTGGGCGGGTGTGTATGGTGTGTGTGTAGTGAGTGGGAGAGAGGATGAGTTTCTGGACAGAAATCCGGAGGGGGGACGACGACAACGGCAACGACAACGGGCAGACAGAATATAGGTTCGAAAGAACGAAGCAAATGCAATATAGTCGACTGGCGAATAGAACAGAAATGCACAGTATGTAGTGAAGAGTGGAGTGTGCCGGGGAGGGGGAGAGTTTAGATGGCAAAGGGCCAGCTAAACTAGAGCAATCGGTGATGAAGGGAAGCCAGCCAAGAAACGAAAGGCGAATACAACAAGGTAGCTATATCTTTTAATATCAAGGTATAAATGGCACACAGTGATCAGGAATGAAGTTTGAGAAGGGGCGACCATGAAATGAGCAGGTATTGGGGGCGGAAGTTGAATCAACACAGAGCTAGGGAGGATGAGGGAGAGCCAGATACTAGGCGACGGTAGGAGCGTGGAAGTTAGGGGTCTGGCTGTCGAAGTAAGAGAGTATGCAGAGGGCGTATGTATTACATGAAGTGTATGAGTGGAATAATGGTATGTAGCATGCAGCTTGTCAAGCAAGTAGTGAAGTAGTGAAGCAGTGGGCAGAAGCAGAGAAGAGCGCTTCGTGTTAGTTAAAGCCGTGGTGGTGGTGGTGGTGGTGGTGGTGGTGGTCCTCCTGGTGCGAGAAGCGGTGGAGATAACGGTTGCGGTTGGCCTGGAGCGGAAGCGCACTCCATCTATCGCTCGGTGTGCCTAGGTCTGGGTCTGTTCCGTGTCCGTGATATCACCGCAAGCACTACAGGAGTATCTCCCTCCAAGTCTGGGGGAAAGGCGCGATATTCTATCTCCAGCGACGACGACGGCAGGCCAGGCGGCTTGTTGTAGTTTCCACAGTTGCCATATATTAATGGACTCTACAAGCTAAAGAGAAGTGTAGGCACCACATCCATGTATCCAGCTTCCCTTCTTCTCCTTTCACACATCCATTATCACTCTCACACGGTTCTTCGTTACAGGATCTCTATGGATAGGGTAGTCCTTCTTCTTCCTCTCTCTCCCTCCCCCAGAGCAAGCAAGAGCATGCAAAGTCAAGGGTGTGTGCGAGCGTCGAACGAGTTGCGTCCAACAACGCAGACATTTCGCCCACCGGAGCTGGGAATCACCTTACCAATACTGTAATTCCTTCCCTCCAAGACCTCTCCGACGCTCCGACTCTCATGGGGGAAGGGGGGGAGGGAGGGACGTGCGAACGGTCCAGAGCTAGCAAGAAAGAAGCTACAGTCTGGGAAGGAAAAGGGTATTCAAACGAACATTACCGGTATGGCACAAGTACCGCCGCCACTGCTCACCCAGGCCATACAGCACCGCACGATCCAAAGTCGCCCACGGCACCTCTCAGTCTCTCGTTCGCTCGAACTAGAACTCTTCCCTCTCCTCCTCCCCTCCATACAATCCCAGTAAACCCGGGTGCGCGAAACCACCTCCACAAAACACTTGCGCTCCTCACATAAGGAGAAAAAGAAATTAAAAAAATACGAAATAACGGAAAAACTTGATAAAATTGGAAATTTAAAATGGAGTCACGTAGCCAGGGTGTTTTCATGTATTTTTATACTTTATTTTTCAAGGCCCGAATATAATCGCACGATACCACCACTGTTACAGACGTACAGAACCCCACCGCCGCCGCCTTAGGGCCATGTACCTCAACTGTATGTACGAGTATCATACAAACCGCCGCTCCCAAAGAGACCTCTACACCCGGATTGTGGATCGCCAACCCTCGTCACCTTTAACCATTGGCGCACTGCTAAACAGCAGTCTCGCTATGAATCTTTGGCCACGGGGGAGAATGGCGCACTCTCTCTCTCTCTCTCTTACCAATCTACCCCCTTCCTTTTCTTCCCCTCTTGAAATGGAGGAGCAATGGGTTGGTGGGGAATGGGGCGAAAACAAGAAACGACACCTCTGTGGACACTGGGTACCGGCACCGCTGTTTTTCTATATTGATAGACTCGATAAGAAGGGCGCGCGAGATAATATCGCAGCAGAAAAAAATTATAATATCACTTTTTTTTTTTGCATTTTTGCATTTTTGCCTTTTTTTCGAAAAGTATTGATCGCTTATGTAGATCGAGCGATTCGTCAATCCCCAAACTCATCAGCAAGATGCCGATAACGCATCCGTCGGAATGAAATGGCAATTGGACTATCCTCAGCACAAACTTCAACCAGAGAGGTATGCGAGCGCTTGTAGAGAGACGGGCAGGAGATAGTTCTAACCTAGAATGAGAGAATGGTTATATTCTTAATCATGTTCGATCGGTAAACTGCGACGAGTATACCTTCACGAAGCGCTTGATTGAAAGAGAGAAGAATAGAAAAAGGAAAGAAAAAAGAATCGAAGGCCAAGGAAAAACCGGGCGCTGGAACGTCCTGTTCCGGCCCACGTGACCGCGCGTATAGTGGTTTTCCCAAAACGCGTCGCAAATTGATCGAAAATCGGTCTGGGAGACGCGACGGCTGGGCGAACTTACCTGGATACGGGATGGTTGTGCCAACGGCTGGTCTTGGCAAGACGTCGCCCTCGGCATGGGTCGCCAGGGTGGGAAACAAATTAGATGTATCATATGCAAACTACCGAAATACATGCAATAAGGATTAAATAAAAATTGAGTGGATATTGGAACTGCAGGGAACAGCAAATAAGATTTATTTAACAAAGTAGAACTTGTATAACTTTAGCTACCTGTACTGTATTTAACGTTGCCTCCCGTTAACTACAGGTGCTTCAGACAAGCGTCTTCATCAAGCGTCGTGAATGACAGTCGAGAGAACTGTTCTAAAAGAGAAGGGAGGACACTTATTTTTTGTGTGCGAAACGTTCAACGCCTGAATTTGGATCGCCCCCCTCTCTCTCATTCTTTCTCTCATCCAAGGAAGCTTGGTGGTTGTGCTTACGGGAACTACCGAAATAAGAAGGCTGAGTAGGCCAGTCACAGGGTATGGCGGAAACGAATCTCGCTGGGTCAGTGGGCTTTGTTTGGAGGAGTGAGCGGCGATGCGTTGAAACAGGAATGTATCACTGCGCTCTTCAGTGCTATACCGCTCTCTATAAACCTTCCTGTCCACTATCATCTTTGAATCGCGTTTCTCAGATAGGTATCACCCTCATCTAATGTGGCCAACAGAACTCGTATCATAACCCCGAGGGATCACAAGGATCAACAACCAGAGATGTGTTGCATCGAATCCCCAACGCCGGCACCCCGTACCATGAACTTGGAATCCAGTTGCCGGTACTCCTGGCAACTTACCGTGCGGCAAGAAAGATTTCGTCGGGAACGGCGCCACCAAAGCAACGGCAAGAAGAAGAAAAAGTACTCGAGTACACAGTCCGGGTCTCGCGACGGCTTCGCGACAGGACACTATAAGACAAGGTCTCAACCCACCTGCGCCGAGGGCTGAAAGGAATTGGATTACATACACATTCACAAGAAATGAATGAAATGCATGGTATCAGCAGAGCGTCCCGTATTACACAGGGTTAGCACGCACGGACTCCAAAGCATGCTTACAGTGAATGGCCCTTCCACATCTGGAGGCTATTTTACTTTTCTTTTCATTCCGGGAGTGGGAAATACTCGCACAGTGCAAGCGCATTGAATTGAAGACCGCAAAGGTGGGAAAAATGGCAAGTGCTTGCACAAATCAATGTTGGCAGCGGCGGAGGGGATGCAAGGTAGGAGGATGCCAGGTGGGTTAACTCAGTCTTCCCAAGACAAAGGCTGTGCTGCGCTCTGCTCTAATCATACATTTAGTACCGGTGCGGTAATACAGTTGCCAAACGGTAGGCTACAGGCACCAAGGTAAAGGGTAAATAAATAAATAATAACAACAACATTATTATTACGATAATAGATAACCAAGTGGGTGAGAAGCGCATGACTATGTGATCTCCGTGCATCTTTTTTTTCATCCCAGCCGGTCACTACAGCGCCGCAGATATCACCAAGGGGGGGCATGCGATGTGTCTCTATTGGATAGCGGGCTCGGATTAGAAGTGGTTCGTGAAGTATAAAGAGTGGTGTTGATGATTTTTGCCCTTCAAGTTTCCCTGGGTTGTTTCGTGTCGGCAGCCACAATTGGTTCGCGTGTGGACCAATGAATGCAGCGAATTTCTCGAGTGATGCGACATGAAGACTAAAATCCCGTGTAAATGCAGGCGCGCCGCCTCCGTTGCGGTTTGGTGGGGATGGCACGGGTTTGCTTGTTGCCGTCGGACCAAAGCAGTAATGGTTGCTGCCAAGCCATTGGTTGCCTTCATGGAGCCAACTTCTTTCGTTGCCTCGACAACCAGGCATTACGCGAAGAAGGCCTCGACCAACTCAAAACGCCAAAACATCAACCTTCTTCTCCTCTTCCTCCACCACTCTGGTTTCCTCTTTTCTTCATTCACAACAATCTTCCCTCTCTTTTCTTTTCACTTTGACCGCTCTCTCCCTTTCTACTGAGATATTTAAGTAGACGGTGGATTCCTCCAACTTTCAAGTTGTTTCTTCCTTTGCCCTTTGCCTACCTACTAACCCGTCGCTGCCCTCCGCCAAACTCGCGAAGGCAGTATAGTATAGCTTGTCTATCAGGTAGACACATTGATCGAATCAGCGATCTATTGATCGGATTGCGACATTGATATTATTTTCACTAACTTTGACAGAAAAATGGATGCTAAAGTAAGTAAATTTTCCTTTTCATCATACCTACTACGGTATGTGCTGTATGGCTGTATTTGCAACCTGAAACGCACATTCATCTCCACAACCTTAGCCCCATAGAAAAGCTTGCATAACCACCCCTCTCTCTCCCCTCTCAGATGCATCCACCTACTCGCATCCAATAACACACATCCACAACTCGATCTGGGGAAAAAAATATTTTTCTTGCTGACACAACGCGCTTTTCCCCGTCTCTTCTCCTATAGCCACAACGTCCCTCTCGCGCCATTCGCCGTCAGGACGAGAACGCAAACCGTCCTATAATCCACAACAAGTCTGCCAGCAACGTCTCTTCAGCCGCCGCCAACGCTGCTTTGGGGAACATGGAATCGCAGCAACCCACTGGACTCGGCCTCAGAGCCGCTGCCCGAAGGACCGCGTTCGGCGACGTCAGCAATACAAGCAAGGGCAACAATGTTACTACCTCTGGCAAGGAAGGTAGCAAGGGTGGTGTCATTGTCGTTCAGGATAAGGGTCAGAAAACTACTGGCGCGATCTCGAAACCAGCTCAGCGAGCCCAAGGACTCAAGCTAGCTTCTTCGATCGCTACCCAGACTTCGGTCTCGTCTCAACACGTTGTTCCATCAAGGAACGTGGTCCGTAAGACTGCGGTTTACCAGGATAACAAGCGCCCGAGCCCGAAGAGGACTAGTCCCAAGCGAACCAGTCCAAAGGTTTCGCGAGACGCGATCGTTAAGAAGGAATCGCAACAATTCGGTAGACAAGCCACTCGGCCCCGTAGCAAGAGCCGTGCATCTAGGCCTCTGTCGGGCCTTTTGAGGATAAAGCAACATCAAGCTAAGGGCGAATCTCCTGTCTATTCAGACCAAGCGTCTCACTCCTACTCCGATAGGTACTTGGATGAAGATCAAGAGAGCACCGCAGCTGAAGCTGAGGATGATGATGACGAAGACGCTTCAGAGGATGAGGCTCCGGGTGGTGTTAAGACTGCTGAAGGCCAACTCGAGGTTATCTCAGACTATGAGAGTGACGAAGGAGATGATGATGAGACTGAATACAACGGTGCAAGAGTGCGTCCCGGAGATAATACTACTGGGGTTACCACGCAAATTCTTGTGCCCAAGATCACATCTCAGACCAGAAGGGAGTTGAGCAAGGTTCAGCAGGAGTTCTTTGACGACGAGGACGAAGGTGATATTTCTATGGTCGCAGAGTATGGTGATGATATCTTTGAATATATGCGTGAGCTTGAGGTCAGTACCATATTACACCATTGGCTGCGCTAGAATTTCACTTACAGCTTATACTGTGATGTAGGCAAAGATGTTGCCAAACGCTCACTACATGGATCATCAATCCGAGATCCAGTGGTCAATGCGCGCGATTCTCATGGACTGGCTCGTCCAGGTTCATACTCGGTTTAACCTTCTCCCCGAGACTCTCTTCCTCACCTCCAACTATATCGATCGTTTCCTCTCGGCCAAGGTTGTCTCCCTCGGAAAGCTTCAACTTGTCGGGGCTACAGCGCTGTTTGTCGCCGCCAAGTATGAGGAGATCAACTGCCCGTCTGTTCACGAGATTGTGTACATGGTCGACAATGGTTATACCGCAGAAGAGATTCTCAAGGCGGAGAGATTTATGCTTTCGATGTTGCACTATGAACTTGGTTGGCCCGGACCGATGAGCTTCTTGAGAAGAATCAGCAAGGCCGACGATTATGATCTTGAGACCAGAACGCTGGCAAAGTATTTCTTGGAGATCACTGTCATGGATGAGAGGTTCGTTGGGAGCCCTCCAAGCTTTCTCGCTGCGGGAGCGCACTGTCTCGCCAGACATATGTTGAAAAAGGGAGAATGGGTAAGTTTATTCCTTTTGCTTCCAGTTTATCGTTTTGTTGCACTTTTTCTGTTTTTTTCTTTTCTACCTTTCTTTTTTTATCGCAACGCTTCAGTTGGTTCACGTACCCCTGTCTGTCATCCACCCGTTTTCCAGGGGCCATCCCTTCCCCCGAATGGCCAGCACATACTTGCGCCAAAACGGCTTTTTTCTTCTTCCTTTTCCAATGTCTTCCACTCGATTCCTTGTTCAACCTTCCCTTTTCCCTTTTCTTTCTTTTTTTTCTTTTTCCCCCATCTTCTCGTTTTGTTTCGAAACTGTTCTTACCCTAACCACGGAATCACATGACCGACATCGGCTAATCACAATGTTTAAAACAGACATCTGCACACACCTTCTATTCGGGTTACACTGCTTCCCAGCTGGAGCCGTTGATCCATACCCTTGTCGAGTGCTGCGAGAACCCGAAGACTCACCACGGCGCAGTATACGATAAGTTTGCCGATCGCCGCTACAAACGTGCCAGCTTGTATGTTGAGAACTGGATGAAGACTGAGGTGGCTGAAGAGAGTGACGATGAGTAAAATAATTCATGGTCAGGAGGTCGGGGACTATGGTATGCGGTGGTGATGAGGCTGGTTGTGGTGGTGGTGGGGGAGGTGAAAGAGGGGTAGCTTGAAAAAAACGAGGGGAGCGCACGAGGGGTAGGAAGTGAGGGGATATGGGGGGCTGTTACAGTATGAGATGGATGGATTATTGGATGGACGGATCACCAGATGAGAAGGATGACACCAGGCTTCCATTATTACCTTGTCTTGTCAACCTCTTCACTTCGTCTTCTTTTACTTGTTCCTATCGATTCAAAAACGCGCTGGTTTTGTCCTATCCTGCCCTATCTATTGGTCGTCATCGGTTTTTTTAAGATGGCGGATCGATTAATTACTTGTCCGATGGGATGGATGGATGGGTGGATGGATGGATCAATGGACGCGGGTTGCTTTTTCTTATTTTTAGTTGTTTTACTTTTTTTTCTTTTACTTTTTTTCTTCACTTTTTCACTTTCTTTTTCTTTACTTTTCATCAAACAAATTCTTATTCTTATTCTGGTCCTTTTTTATCTCTTATCTTTTTATCGCCCCCCCCTTTCTTCCTCCCCGTTCCCTTATGACTCGAAAACCCCTGACCTTGTCCTGATCAATTATGCTAATGTGTGACCCCCCCACCTACAACGCTGGAGAAGACATCTGCCATTCTTCTTGGTCCTTTGTATGGCGGCTACAGCTGTCCGATGTCGTGTCCTCGGACTGACTAACTATATAACTAACTTATGTCCCTCTCTTTATATCTCTATCTCCTTGCTTTCCTTACCTCTCTCCCATTCTCTCATACAATCCCGGGCGGTGCTATACTCCATTTCTCGCGTTTCGCAATAGAGGTGTTTTGGATTGTTGATTCTCATTCTTCCCAACTAACTTGCCATGGTCCCTCACTACAGCCGTATTTGTATTTGTACATTTTTGTTCCATCATTTCCTTAGTTTCTCAGGTGGGAGTTTTTTGTTTCATTTTTATAGCCTACTCTTGGCTCGCGCTGCGCGTTTTGGGCTGGTTGCTTGGTTATTTTGTTGGGCTGGTGGGGGATGGGTGGATGGATGGGTGGATGGATGGGTTAGGGTGTGTGTATATATGATGTTTATGAATGGATGGAATGGATTGGACTTTACTTTATTAGGTTTAGGTTAATGTTGTTTTTTCCGGAAGCTGTTGGGCGCTCTGGGGTATGGTGGGAATTGTGGAAGGTTGCGGCCCGATGTCGTGCTTACAACCCTGACCTGGCGTTTACAATACTCTTGGTTGGTCTATCATACTGCCGTGCAAGCTCTCCGACTAGGTAGCTAGCTATCGTAGCTATCTACCCTTCAATCCTAACCACTAATACTAGACTAAGTCGTGCTATCCAAGTCTACCCCACCAAGCACTACGATTCACAACACTGGCCTCCCTTCTTGGGTACATTTAAAGCATACATCTAAATAGCGTTCCTTTCCATCAGCGGTCTATTTCTCGACGTGATGGTATCATGCATCTAAGTCACACTACTAGTAGTACTCATCCGCCCGCTACGACTGCCGACCTACTCCATAGATTACCCAGAGATGCTCTATTCTGGATATCACAATTATACTCCATCATAGCCCGCTGGTGTAGTTTACATATCGTCTAGCAACGCAACGCGGCACAGTTACTAATCCTCAATCTGGAATGCAGATAGTATCTGCCGACATAATCATAGATGATCACTCGGGTGATAGAAGTAGTATCGTAGAGAGTACCGGTGGGTTGGATTACAATTACTGGCTTTACGTGTTGCCGTACTAGATGTGAACCCCCAGGGCTGGGTTAGAGTGCTGTAGGGGGTCGCTGGTTAGGCTTTGAGAACGTGTTGCTGCGGGGGGCTTTTCTATGTATCGTACTCTACGGTAGGTAGTATAGCTGTCACGTGGGAGGAGATATGACACTGTATGTACTGCGCTGTACATAGCACTCTACCGGGGGATTTTTGTTTCTCCTTTATTTACGGTGACTGGTATTAACTTAATGGGGAGGAGTTACGGTGCATTACGCGGCAGGGTGGTCTTAGGTTTACTACTCTCCCTCTCTTTTTTTAATTTTAGGTATATTATATGCATAAATGTCGCACTTCCTGATCAGCTGAGTATCGATCCCGGCACGACCCGCCGAGTGACCCCGGATAGCTATTCCCCACACCATAGAAGGTGCTGTGGGGATGTTTGTTAGAAACGGGCTGGGTGAGATGATGTATTATCAGGGGGTAGCGATGGTTAAACGCTACTTTGTTGGACTTGGATGGGGATAAATGAATGGATGAATGGGTGAAGAGTGGTTGGGATGCTGCTGTCGGCCTGCCTGCCTGCCTGAAGTTAGATGTGCCCTTCAGTAGTGGAGGATTCGATATTTGTAATGTGTTCACCCGTTAACTTAGTCTGTACGGGTGGGGTCATTCCACTGCTATCTAAGCCTTTTTTATTTTCTTTCAAGTATTATACGAGGAGGTCCATGTAAACTATTTTTAGTTTTGGCCCCTTAGGCTGTGGTGCTGTACATGGCTGCCGGGGAATCCGCGGGGGGGGGGACTTGTATAACTGGCCGGCAGAGTCCATGAGTGTGTTCTCCATCGTCACTCGGATTGTGCTCTGGGGTTTACCTGCTTAGTCCTGATCTTGAATCATTTTCAAGCGAGTGATTTACTATGACGGATTGTAACTATCATAGAATTCTCTCATTTTCTCTCCTTGATTTTTCCGGTTTGTTAAAGTTCACCTTGTTTACCGCACACATGGGACGGAAAGCTAGGCGAGGAGGGGTGATGGAAGGAAGGGAAGGGGGAAATGGGAGGAAAAAAGGGGAGAATGATTTAACTCTTCTAGAGGCATCTCTTTCGCTTCTGGTAATGAGTATTTCGGCATCTCATTTATTGCTTCTGGTTCTTTGTAATTGTTAATTCCTATGGTACTACTCTCTCTCCGGCGGGTCACTCTCACCACCCCCGTCCCCCAGCGTTCTGTGGAAACTATGGGCCCACAACGGCCATCTACGCTGAGGCGACTGTGACTGGAACATGGAATCTCACTCTTTCCCTAGGTTGTCATCGGTAGTGAGAAATGGGGTACTGTGCTTCTAAAATCGTAGGGCTGGATGGAACTCTGATCTACGCCTTGTCCAGTCCAGTCCAGTCCAGTCCGGCTTTCTCAGCAGTCCCCCAGCGGGCACTGACACTATTGCGAAGCAATACTTTTGGGCAGCGGTCATGTCACGAGAGTAATGCCTATAGTATCGCCTGCTGTTCCCGTCAGCCACAGGGGGCGTCCCGAAACATCAGCCATCCTTGCAATCTAATGGGTAATCGGGAGTCTCGCACTACTACGGAAGCTATGGCCTAATCGGTGCTGTGTCTTTTCGGACACGGTGTATGTGGTGTGAATTCTTGCGGGGGGGGTGCCGATTGGGTTGTTTATTTTCACTTCGTTGTGGGAACTTTGGCCTTGTTGGATGTGAGATAACTTGGAAAGCGGGCCGTGGGAGGTGCTCTGTTAGGAGGGCTTTTTTATTGTCAAGGTTTGGTATCTTGTCGTTTGTTTCTGCCTGTGGTACCTGCAGTGGATTAAGGTAATGTATTGTGTGTTATTTCACGGGCGAATAAATGTTGATGGTGGCAAGAGTGGAACCATGGAATAATTTCACGATCGCTGTCCTGTGCACATTGGCGGCAGGGGAAGTGAGCCTCCCATATATGAATGGACATACCTAGGAGCTTCTTACCATGTTCACGTGTAGAGACCTCCCGGGGCACACCCTGTGTAGAAAACTGGGAAATTATGTACCTTGATTGAACTATGTGAATTTTTCCTTTCCCTTTCCCTCTTTCTTTTTGAATCAGTTCCTCAAACAATACATGGGGCTGTGGTTCTTCCTTAACGTGCCCAGATTTTTGTATTCATTGACTGCCATTCCCATATACCCCTTCTAAGTGCTCCCCAGTAGATTGCGGCATTACCCCGCCCGGGCGACAGTTAATAATGTTCCCGAATAATTTCTGGAGTGATAGATGGTCGGGGTATCCGGTATTTCTCCGGCCGCGGGTTTCACCTTTTGCAGAGGTATCATGGCGGATTTTTTTTGGCATCCTAGTAGGATAGTCTCGAACGCGGCCGGTGTTATTTTCGGGTTGAGCTACTTCGAGGTAAATTGTGGTGAGATGTGGTGGACTGCAGTAAGGGCTGTAGTTGAGAACTGACGGTTGCCCGATCCTGGACTCTGCGCGGGGGCCTTAGTTGGCGGGCAGGTGTGTGGCGCGAATGGTCCCGGTGGAAAAGAGGGAAACCCGAGAAAAACTACCCACTGCGCTGGGAAGCGGACATTTGGTACCGTAGGCTAAAGCTACCGGGGATGTCCCTAACAAATATTCCCCTCGATAGCTGAGTGAGCTGCCAAGACCGAGTGCTTCTCCATGACAGCCACACAAACCATCCCGACAGGGGAAGCGAGTGTTGGGTTACAACTTGTGGGGATTCACTTCGCTCCATGAAGTAGGGTTTGAAGCGTTTTTGTCGAGGAGCTGTGTTAGAACTGTGCGCTTTCATCTGGCCAATCGTATTCCACGGAAGGGGGTGGGGAAAAAATTGGTTAAAAGTCGTAGGAACTGTAGGTTTTTGAGTGAGTGTTGGAATGGGCGAGTGATTGGTGGGGTGACGAACTTGTGACGGGTGGATTTAATTATTTAATTATTTAATTATTTTTTATTTTTGATGCGGAGATATGGTACTGTACATATAACAGGAAAGTGCTCTTTGCCCTTTGGCGTGTTTGATCTGGCGCCCCTGATTTTTAAACGAAACGTGGTGGAAAAGGGAAGGAGCGAAGCAAGGGAGGGAGGGGCGACTTGATGAATAACGGTGACGACGAGCAACCCCACACCCTTGATACCCCTGGGGAACAATGGATGGATAGATAGATGGATAGATGGATAGATGGATAGATGGATAGATGGATAGATGGATAGATGGATAGATGGATAGATGAATAGATGAATAGATGAACCTGGTAACGCCGAGAATCCCTAGGATACTGAATGAGTTGAGGGAGTGAAAGGGGGAGGGGAGGTGAAGAAGAGTGAAAAGAGGCGGGAAGGGGAAGGTCTGAATTGTTAATAGAAAAGGAGTGTCTCTCCGGTTGCTGTCACTGACTGATCTCGAAAACACTACAGTCGGGTATCCCTGCCAGGAAGGAGAAACACAAACCATCCCCGTCCATTCAACCATCCCCTGCAACTCACCGGTCAGCACAGAGCCAGGCAAACCAAGGCAAGAAAGAAGGGGAGGAGAAAAAAGCCCACAATGAATAAAGATATTTTCATCCAACCTCCCCGTTTCAATGCACGTCAATTTCCACGGCAAAAACGCCACGGGTGCACCAACGATGACGCATACGACGCCGACAAGCACCCACAGCACCTTCCTCCAAAGGCCAACCTGTGCCTTAACCGTGTTCATGAACGAAGTGTATACCCGTGCAGCAATGTAGAGTAGTAGCGATAAGTTTGTGAGTGAGACTAGGAGGGCGAAGGTCTTTTGTTGGTTAATCTGTTAGCGGTGGAAGTGAGGGGAAAAGTAGGGCTAGGATACCTGACAGGAAGCCCACAGCGCATGCCACGCCAATTCGGTATCGTGTATAAGGTCGTAGGCCCGGCTTCGTCGATCTAGTGAGGCGGAGATGCAGAAGTAACTCCATATTGCGCTGAGGAAGTTTATTAGAACGGCGATGAGAGCTATGTCTTCATCTAGCATCCTTTTTTTTTTTGCTTTCTGCTCCCCAAGACTTGGGTTGGAGGGTTCTAGAAGATAGCTTAGAGGTGTGAGGGGAGTCGGGCGCTTTTTGATGGGTGCTGGTTATGGTAAGTAGGTTACAAATCGATTTATGTGGGGAGAGAAGGAGGGGATGGGTTTGCTGTTTCATGCCCTGCTGATCTTGTCAAATTGTGCGAGCCTGTGAAAAAAGAGAACCACCCCCCCGCTTGCACGGCGTATCCCTTCTGGAAGTGCTGAAAATTTTGGGCGGTTGTGGTGGAGTATCCTATGCCGTTGGCGACTACCATAATTTCCTATGGGATAATTTGAGTAAGTGGGGTTTTTTGTCGTGATATCTTTGCTCTGGTCCCTATTGTCCTGGTGTTGAGCGTTACTAAAGTCACCAACTACTAGTATATGGAAGAAACTATCTCCGATGTTTTTACTCTTTTCTTTTCTTTTCTTTTCGGCGAGATAATTGCAAATACTGCTGTAAGTGCAGATGCTATTATGCACTACTCTGCGGTAATCGTGGGGTGATAGGTCCCGCACTCAGGTTAGGTTATTAATATATTTCCAGAGGGGTATAGCAACCACTCTGCAATACAAATGCAGTGCATAAGTCTCGTCCTAAAACCTCCGGTCTTGGTACTGCACAGAGATACCCGTGCGCTTGGGGTGCAGGCCATGGGAAGGACTAACTTTTGAAAAGCCGAGTTTCTCTGGTCGAGGTGTTAGTCTGGTTCGTGTGGGGGGAATTTTGACTGCTGGGGGTGGCTTCGTTTGTCGAGGAAGGGGGAATGGAAATGCTGGGATGGTATGGTGTGGCAGGTCTTGGGACACGGTGCCGGGAGGATTGGGGGGAAGGAGGGGGAGGAAATTGGTGATGACTGTGCTTGGTTATATGTTACTCTGGACTGACTGTGGCACGCTGGACCTACAGCCACTTGTGTAGTACAAGCACCGTAAAAACCCGAATGGAAGAAAAATGTGCTAGGACGTTGTAATTGCCTCTCCTAGTAAGGCGCCCTGCATATTCCTTTTGCCTTGTCTCAGCTGGGCTGAGTTCGCGGGGGTTTTCCCTCGCGTGGTGGAGAAGGGAGGTTCCAACGTCCTAGCACATTTTTCTTCTATTCGAGTTCTTACGGTACTGTCGGAGGGGCAACTGGACTATTGGGAAATAGGCAAGGAAGCCCACGTAATGTCATTTGTTGTGAACGGAACGCTTGGCACTTAGAATAGATTGATTGGAAAAAGGGGCTTGTCTGGAGAAACATCGGCAGAGAGAACAACAACCGCAATTCTTGAGAACAGTTTGATCTTCGAGTGTGGTTTTTCTCTCTGAACCAGCTTTGATCATCCGAAAGTCCCTTGCTAAATACCCATAAAAGAACGCCTCGCGGGGAAGACATCCGGTAGTACTGCTTTGGTAACAGTGTAACTATACTCGTACTGGTAGTGAGATTAGTTCTTGGGCTATAGCTTACTAAGCTATTGTTTGTAATTATTCTACCACCTGGAAGCCTCATGCTAGCTAAACGAAGACTATTATATATCATACCGGTAGTATCCCTTAGGGCTTACGGAGGTACAGGGCATAAGTTTTGTAGGTTGCACAGGGGGTGAGGGCAGCAAACCTCGCTTGTGGAATCTACAAAGCGAATGCCTGTACCTCCGTACGAATATATTCCCATGTGTGAGCTCGGTACAGCCACGGGATCTTACCCGGGGAGGGGGGGAGAAAAAGCTCTCTGCGACACATGTAGCCCTCTTTCCCGCTGGGGGACATGTCTGTGGTAGGCCTGCGAACTTCGTGGGTTCATTCCAGTGGGTATGGCCTTGACTTACCCCCTCCTCGAATATTTACAAAAGAAAGGAGGGAAGGGGCAATCGCGTTGAGACTGCGATACCGTGGTCTAGGTGGGGTAGACGACTAACCAATTAACTTGAGTGTTGACAGAGGGGTGTAGAAAGTCTTATTGTCACACTCGGTTGGGGATGTCTTGTCATCCCACTAGTAATGTCTTCATGCTGGAGGGGGCGGCAGACCGTTTTGGTTTCGCTATTCTCGAACAGGTGCTGTAAGGTGCGGAGACTTTGGCTACCTTATCTGCCTACCTGTCTATCGTACCGCACAACATCTCGCGGGTCGGGTCTATCCTGCAGATCGGTTACGGCTTGCGGCGCCGCGGGTTTCAACCTTAAATTTTTCCACTTTATGCGAAGCACCCTGAGATTCTAGGAAGGAAAGCTATATATATATTAATATTGGCTTCCTGTCGGGGTGCTGTTCTCGGGCTCTGGAGAAATAGGGCAAGAAGGACATCGCTAGGACTAGAGAATCCGGGATTTATCTGAGGGTAAAGAAGGAGCGTGAAGAATTTGTGTATCGCTGGAATAAATTGTAGACGGCGAAAGATTTCAAATAGACTGGGGGGGCGGGGCGGCAGATATGAAGTGGAGATTATCTGTTCGCCGGCGAGTGAGCGAGGATTAGGGGTCCACAGTGGGTGAGTGTCAGAAACAAAAATATATGGGGCCAAACACGCTCCGGCATGCGGCTTGGAATGGATAAGAGGAAGTGGTAAAAATACTACTCGAACGGGAAGAGGTCAACACCGACAAGCCAAATAATCAAGGTGAAACACGGCTCTCGCGTGCTACTCAGAATGGGCATGGGAGGATAGTAGCGCTGCTACAGTCTTGCAAAGCGGTAGCCCCCAGCACCATTTAAGCCCTTGGAGACATCACCTTGTGGAAATACCCGCCGACCCTTCCACTTCCCGGCATGTCACCCACTGTACTGCACTTGGACATCGCCCTTTATTGACGGCGGGAATCCCACGGCCTGGGAATATAGATATATGCCATACCCTCCCCTCTTTCCCGCTTTTTGGTAATTTCTTTCGTGGCTGGGTGAGGATTTACGAGTTTCCGTTTTGTTTGTTAGGGTTTGGTTCGAATGGAATTTCTATCCTTGCGAGAAGGTCGAGTTTACACATATGATATTTTTTTTTTAAATAGAGAAATGTGGTGCAGGTGGTGCTCGGACTCTTGAGGAGATAGTCAAAAACTGGATAAAGACAGTACTGTACCTGCGGTTGAAGACTAGTAGCACTTGCCGACTGACAGTTAGATATACAAGACGAGCTTCTTGGGGAACTATGATGGAATTAATTTTGATCTTTCGATAGCGCTCTTTTCGCAAGACAATACGAGTAGAGAAAGAAAAAGAAGAATATTACGGGGAATTTTGATGGCTGGTTCAAATCATGGGGGATTTGGGGGGCGGTTTTGGATTTTTATTTTGGTGAATGCCTTCGAGTTCTGCCACTGCAAAGTTTATACAGCAGAGTGGGGCACTATACTGAGGATATGATGGGGGGAAAACCATGTGCAATTAAAGCTAAGCCATGTAAGAACAGAAAGTAATTTTATAGAGTGAACGCATAATCACCCAAGTACATGCAAAGTACTCGTATTATATAAATCATCTGTCTCCTCATTCCTCTCGTCCACAACTCAACCCTCGAACTTCTAGTATTCTACCATAAAATCCAGGCTTTAGTAAGAAATTATACACTAGACTTCAATTCCATACCCCAACACTAATTGTTACAATAGATGTGCGTAGAACATGTACCGGGTGGTGGTAGTGCTGCGTACACCTTTCCGCAGTTGGATGATTTCCCAGCGGTGGCCTTTCCTTCTTGTTTTGACGCTTTCTTTCTTTTCACTGGCTTTTCACTCTCCCTCTTAAAAATACAAGTTTATCGCCTTCAGGGATACAATTCGCAACACTAATAATTGGGAGCACTCGCCTTGGGGTTCATGATCTAAGCAATTACAGGAATGTGCAAATATAATCGCACCTTTTGTACATTTCGCTTTCCATAGATGGGGACAGTCCCCCATCCATTTTCCTTCTTATCCCAAAACAGCTCCCTCCTGGCTTTGTATCGCAATAATACTCAACAAGTCTTCACAATAGCCTTTAGGAATGCACTCGTCCAAATCTCAGATTAGGGCTTTTTACTCAAAGACTTGAGTATTGAAAAAGTATCCCCAAATATGGAGGCTGACTTAGGACAGACATCGGTGGGTAGGAAGAGGTACGGTCGGTGTGGATGAAGTCGGTGTATTGGGGAACTGGGGCTGATGCGGCAGGGATGGTGTTTGATGGCTGGATGAATTTAAAGGTGAAACACTTCGGACTGCGCGATGCCGGAGGTGGAAGTCCGTGAGCGAGTGATTTTCCGTGGTTTCCCTGTAGCATTTCCTTCTATCTAACCAAACGGTAGATTATTTCTGCAGACCGTTCGCAGTCCCTGAACCAAAAAATTCAAGTATGAGATTATTATGTGGACTTGAGGGGATCCATAGATAAACTATAAACAAACAGCCAATTAGTAAAAATAGAAATAAAAAATAAAATGGGGGGGGGGTACCGGAGACTTTTGTCGGCTGGGGTCGTGCCGCTATAGAACATCCCATCGTTGCGAGCGAGGGATTTCCAACATTCTGACACAGATAAAGCTTTGCTGTAGTGCTTCAAGTTGGCTGGAATTTTAGGCCGCTATTTTTCACAAGATCAAAAGGGTTCCTAGGAGCGTGAGTTGCTATGGATCTAGAACCCATTTTTCTTCGAGTCTAATTGATCCTGCGAGACTTGGGAAGGATATTAGGTTAATGTGAGATACTTGCCCGGGATGCGCGATATAGGATGGGAGTGATTTGGGGTTCTTTGTAAAGACTATATTGTCTCATAAGTGATCGAATCATCATTTGCGTCGCGCAAAGCCCCAGTTTTTACCAGGGGCACAAGACATTTGATGAGAGAAATGATGCCTTTTATTCGTAATTGTAGTGACCAAGTATATTAATATTATTGGTGAACTTCTATCTCTAGAGTGGGAAAGGCTTGTGTATCTTAAGTTGAAACTATCGCTATCACCACTTATCTGTGGTTTCTACCAAGGATTGTTTTTTGCAGTGTTGGCCCCTAAGCTTGCTATAATTTATGTGGTTATGGATCAAGTTGGGCTTGCTCGACGGCAGGGGCTTGGGGTTAATTTGTGAATGGCCGTTTGAATGGTGCGACACTTTTCTTCGGTGTTTGATTAGGTGATATGTGTAACGCTGCCTCTATGCCAGAGGACCCCCACTTTTCCTTAGTAAGACCCCGCCTTTCACCAGCTCCCGAGAATATCATTAACCGACCATAACTCAACAAACTCCTCCTCTACGATAGTGCAAGCAGCAAAGAGCGGAAGATGTCTCAAAATCTCATCCATGATAACAACAACTGCTTCAATAATACGAACTTGTTTAATGTGCAGAATAGCTATGTTGTTGCCGATGATCGGTCTCCACTCTTGACCTGGTTGTCACCCTTGGAACCTAAGTTACGCCACCGGGACATACAAGAGCGCCGCGTCGACAATGTGGGAGAATGGCTACTGCAAACTGAAGAATTCAGAAGCTGGCATAACCGGAGTGGTGAAGGTGAAGGTGATAAGGCAGTCTTGTTTTGCTATGGAGGTCCGGGGGTCGGGAAGACATTTATCAGGTAACGGGAATTATCCTCGGAGGAGAGAAGAAAGGGAGTCAGCGCTAACAGGCCTCGATGTTAGTTCGCTGGTAGTGGACAGGTTGTGCGATCAGTCCGAGGGGCAGAACACAGCCGTTACATGTTTCTACTTAGACTTCGCAGCGCGAAAGGAGCAGTCGGTAACCAGTATCCTGGGTTCCTTGGTGAGACAGGTCGTTGGTGGAATGGAAAAGGTTCCGGAGGAAGTAACACGGGCATTTGAAAAGCAGAAAATGGCGATTGGTGGACGGGGACCGCAACTCCCGGATATCGTGAAGATGCTGCAGTCCATCACGTCCTCACTGCGCACATTTGTATGCATAGACGCCTTAGACGAATGTGCAGCGGTGAATCGAGTCAAGCTCCTTAATTCGCTTCAACAAATCCTCGAATCATCCCCGCGTACGCGAATATTCATGATTGCAAGGCCTCATGTTCGGGGTGAGATTGAAAGGCGTCTTTCTGGGCGAGTGATAAGTGTGTCGGTAGGGCCCAGCAAAAATGATATCGTGGGATACCTTCGTCTTAGACTTGACGAGGACGAAACCCCGGAGGCTATGAATGAAAGTCTAGAGGCAGATATTCTGGAGAGGATTCCCGAAAATATGTCGGAAATGTATGTAGGGGCGATGCTACTAGGAATCCCTCCACACGCAATCCGCTAATAGATATGCTTCTAGGTTTCTACTCGTTTCCTTAAGTATCGACGGAATTTTACACGAATCCACAATCTCCCGAAGACGAGAAAAGCTCAGCAAAATGACAAATGGATTGGAATTGGGAGATATTTATGGTGCGACGATCGAGCGGATAAAGGCGCAAGATGGGGATAAATCGAGACTTGGAATGACAGCGTTGATGTGGATCAGCCATGCGGAACGACCGTTGCGAGCGGATGAGCTCTGTAATGCCTTAGCAGTCCAACTAGGCTCCGCCGATTTTGATGCCGGGAACATCCCTTCGATGTCCACATTGGTGAACTGCTGTCAAGGCCTTATTACTGTGGATAAGGAGGCATCAACTGTACGATTGATCCACTTTACCCTGCAGGAGTATCTTTCCGCTCATCCTGATATATTCATTAAACCTCACTCGGTGATGGCCGAAATCTGTTTGACCTATCTGAATTCTAAACAGGTCAAAACCCTTTCGACTACCCATTCTCCTGATACCCAGAACCCACCCTTCTTAGAATATTGTTCCGCCTACTGGGGAGTGCATGCGAAAAAGGAGCTCTCGGACTATGGGAGATCGCTCGCGCTGGAGTTGTTGAAGGAGGATTACAGCCCGATATCGACCAGATTACTTCTTGCGCATGCAAAACTGCGTCCTAACCGTCCCTGTCTGTTTAGTGGGCTACACTGTGCGTCGTTCTTTGAAATTGTTGAAGTGGTAGCTGGTTTAATAGAGGTGGGGGGTTCTGATATCAACGGGGAAGACTATTGTGGTCGTACACCGCTTTCATGTGCCGCGTATAATGGGCATGAAGAAGTGGTTAAAATTCTACTCGGGCAGGGAGAGGTCAACCCGGACAAGGCAGATAAACAGGGCCAAACACCACTCTCGGATGCCGCTCGGAATGGACATGAGGGAGTGGTAAAAATACTACTCGGACGGGAGGAGGTCAACCCCGACAAGGCAGATAAATGGGGCCAAACACCGCTCTCGTATGCCGCTCGGAATGGCTATGAGGCAGTGGTAAAGATTCTACTCGGACGGGAAGAGGTCAACCCGGAAAAGGCAAATATATTCGGCCGAACACCGCTCTCGGATGCCGCTCTGAAAGGACATGAGGGAGTGGTAAAAATACTACTCGGACGGAAAGAGGTCACCCCCGACAAGGCAGATAAAAGGGGCTCAACACCGCTCTCGTATGCCGCTCGGAATGGACATGAGGCGGTTGCAAAACTTCTACTCGAACGGGAAGAGGTCAACCCCGACAGGGCAGATGATTGGGGCCAAACACCGCTCTCGTATGCGTCTCCGAATGGACATAAGAGGATAGTAGCGCTGCTACAGTCTCACAAAGAGGCAGCCCCTAGTACAATTTAAACCCTGGGAGACACCTCCCTGTGGAAATACCTGCCCTCCCTTCCCTTTCTGGGTATCTTACCCCACTGTGATGCACTTGGACACCACCCTGTCGACTGGGGTGATCCTGTAACCCGGGAATGCAGACTCACGCCATACCCTCTTGCGCCTTTTGGCTATTTCTTTCGCGACTGGGTGAGGATTTACGATTTCTTTTTACATTTTCCGTTCTGTTCGGTTCGAGTGAAATTCCTATCCGTTCGAGGAGCTCGAATTTATACATTGCTTGTGTATTTCATCCTGTTATATTTAGTTCTTCTCTCTCTTTAAATCTTTACTCTTTTTTTTTCTTGTGTGGTTTTTTTCCTGCGTTTTTCCCCTCTCCTCCCCCAAGAACGATATATAGACTGCATAATACAGTGTTTCCTTTAAGCAGATAAATGGGGTGTATGATGGCGCGAGGAATCTTGCGGAGATTGTCAAAAGCTGGAAAAATGTGATACCTTGCTGTACTTGTGGTAGAAGGCTAGTAGCCCGTGCCGACTAGCGCTTGATATGCCAGACGGGCTTCTTCAGGAACTATGATACAACGAATTTTGATCATCTTTCGATAGCACCTTTTTCGCAGGACAATCCGAATAGAAGGGGAAAAGAAGAATATTGCAGGGAGTTTTGATGACTGTTTCAAGTCATGAGGGAATTGGCGGGACGATTTTTTATTTTTATTTTGATGAATGCCTTCGAGTTCCGCTGCGTATTGAAAATGTATCTAGAAACATGGAGTCTGGTTAAGGACTAACCCGGCCAGATAGACTAGTGCCCAGCATTGTAAATGGGTCTAAACATGACGGCTGTTTAAGGTATACTGCACTTTGCCTATTACTGACTAGTCATTGCTGATCGCAACGCTACAGCAACGCTAAAAAGCTGCGAAATTCGGGAACAAGCGAAGGGATGGATACCCTCGAATCCATAATATCACACTGAAAATGTTTTTGGTTCAGGGATTGCAAGAGGTCTGCGGAAATAACCTACCATTTAGTTATGATAAAAGTAAATGCTACCCCATAATCACCGAAAGTTACTCGCTAAGTTAGTGGACATCCACCTCCGGCCCCGCCCCGCTTGAAGTCCTCCAACCCCAAGCTCACCCGGTCATCAAACGCCATCCCCCCCCCGTATCGGCCCCCGTTCCCCGATACATCGACTTCACCAACAACAACCACACCTATTCCTATTTGCGCAATCATGATAAGAAAAACCTCTTGCTTGAGAAGTAGTGTAGTGCTCAGAATGGAGCAAAATCGGCTGAACTCAGTATGCCCATGATGAACACAAGATTGTCTGCGTATAATGGCTCCTGATCACCCAAATAGTTAGGGTCTACCATTTTAAACCTAGGTGGGTGCCAGAAGTTTAGGGGATAATGGTCAATGGCATAGTTAGCGATACGAGTATTAGTACCGCCCTCACCTAAGTGTCGTTGGCACACCGCTAGGGGCAAGCAGCGAATTCGAACGAAGGAATGGGTAAACTGTAAAAAAAAACCGCCAATCGGTAAATAAAAAAGGTGGGGTAAGGTGGGGGGTGCGGACCGCTTTTGTTGCCAAGATCGTTCGGGTGGAAAATTCCATCGTTGCGAGCAAGAGCTTTCCGATATTTGGGCACACCGGATAGAACTTTGCTGTGCTGCTTCAAGTTGGCTGGTATATTAGCTCGGGTGCGGGTTTTCACAAAATCAAAAGAGTTTCTTATGGCAGCGTAGGTGACTACGGATCTAGAAACCATTTCTCTTCGAGTCTAATTGATCCTGAGAGACTTGGGAAGGATATCAGTGTGAGCTACGTGCCCCAGGGTGTGGCATTGGGTGGGGGTCGTGGGGGCTCATTGTAAGGGCTATCGCAGTTTCACAACCGGCCAAATCATCGTTCGCGTGGCGTAAGGCGCCAGTTATTTACAGGGAACAGGCATAAAAAAGTGGTAGGCTGCATAAGTAATGTCTCAGTAGTTGTGGTGCGCGGTGGGAGGAAAAACATTCAGAAAACAAGCGGTTCCTCTCATGCTATGGAACTGATAAAGGAAAATCTTAGTGAATGATGTGGATGACCTCTCTTCCAGCAGATTTACCATCAAATCAAACACTTATAGATGCTTACTGGGGATGGTGCCCAAATCTTCAAATCGGTATTCTGCGTAATGCTGTTCTCACTTCTACCAGGCTTAGGATCCTCACAGCCTATTTCGAGGATCACTATTCTCTTGTATCTTCATGTTGAGATTCTACATATCTGTTATACTATTGTGTATTTTTCTTCTTCTTGTCTACTGGTAATCATCAAAAAACTTAGCACTTGAATTAGAACACTGGATGGTAAACTGTTGTTGTTCAAGAGGTACAGTGCGGTACTTGTACTTCACCATTACAAGATACAGTATTTTCTCTGAGAAGGTGGTTCGGTTGCTGTTTGGCTTAGAGTGCCGTAACTTTGTCAGGAACCAACATAGCCCACCCCTGTGCCGTGCCACTTTTTTATGCTTGTCCCTTGCACCTGGGGTACCAGACTTTTGATGAGGGAAATGGTGGCTTTTATCCGTAATTGTAGTGACTATGTATATTGTTGGTGAACTTCATTCTCTAGAGTGGGAAAACCTTGTGTGACTAAAGTTGAAGCTCCCGCTCTCACCACTTGCGATGATATATGTGGTTTCCACCATATTGTTTTTCGCAGTGTTGGTCAGCAAGGCTGCAATGCTTGATTTATGGATCTAGTTGGGCTTGCTCTACGCCGGCGCTTGGAGTTTCTCTATAGATGGCGGTTTGTATGGTGCGACACATTTCTTCTGTGTTCTATGAAGTGATATGTGCAGCGCTGCTTTAGTGCCAGAGGACCCCCGCATTTCCTTAACAAGGCCCCGCTTTCCCACAGCTTCCAAGAATATCATCAATCGATCATACTCAATAAATCCTCCTCTACAACAGTGAGAGCAGCAAAAGCGGAAGATGTCTCAATATACCGTCGATAATAGTGCCTTCTCCAATAATAGCAACTCTTTTAATGTGCAGAATATCTATGCTGCGGATGATCGGTCTCAACTCTAGCCTGGTTATCACCCCTAGAGCCCAGGCTACGGCACCAAGATATCCAAGAGCGTCGCGTCGATAATGTAGGGGAATGGCTCCTGCAAACTGAGGAATTTAGAAGCTGGCATGACTGGAGTGGTGAACGTGAAGGTGATAAGCCTGTATTGTTTGGGTATGGAGGTCCGGGGGTCGGAAAGACTTTCATCAGGTAATGAGAACCATTCTCTGAGCAGAGAAGAATGGGAGTTAGTGTTAATAGGCTATCATGTCAGTTCGCTGGTAGTGGACAAGTTGTGCGATCAGGCCAGAGGACAAAGAACAGCCGTTGCGTGCTTTTACTTTGACTTCGCGGCCCGAAAGGAGCAGCCTGCGACCAGTATGCTGGGTTCATTGCTGAAGCAGGTCGTCGGCGGGATGGAAGCGATTCCGGAGCAAATATCAGAGGCCTTTCAGGAGCAGAAAAAGGTCATTGGTGGACGGGGACCACAACTTCCGGATATCGTGAAGATGTTACAAACCATCACGTCCTCACTACGCACATTCGTATGCATAGACGCTCTGGACGAATGTGAGGCGATGCATCGAGTCAAACTCCTTAATTCGCTGAAACAAATCCTCGAAAAGTCACCACGCACACGAATATTCATTACCGGAAGGCCTCATATTCGCGCCGAGATTGACAAGCGTCTTGCTGGGCGAGCGGCAAGTGTATCTCTAGGTCCTAGCAAAGGTGATATCGTCGAATATCTTCGTGTTAGACTAGATGAGGATATAACGCCGGACGCTATGGAAGAGAGTTTGGAGGCAGAAATTCTGGAGAAGATTCCGGAAAATATGTCGGACATGTACGTAGGCAATAAGACTAGGGATCGCGCCTTCAAACTATCCGCTAATATACACGCATCTAGGTTTCTACTGGTTTCCTTAAATATAGATGCAATCTTACACGAATCAACAATCTCCCGAAGAAGGGAAAAGCTTAGCGAAATGACAAATGGATTGGAATTGGAAGATGTTTATGGTACGACGATCGAGCGGATAAAAGCACAAGATGGGGACAAGTCGAGGCTTGGGATGACAGCGTTGATGTGGATCAGCCATGCGGAACGACCGTTGAAAGCGGATGAGCTCTGCTACGCCTTAGCAGTCCAGCTAGGCTCCACGGATTTTGATGTTGGCAACACCCCTTCGATGTCGACATTGGTGAACTGCTGTCAAGGCCTTATTACTGTGGATAAGGAGGCATCAACCGCTCGATTGATCCACTTTACCCTGCAGGAGTATCTTTCCGCTCATCCCGATATATTCAGTAGACCTCACTCGGCAATGGCCGAAATCTGCTTGACCTATCTGAATTCCAAACATGTCAAATCCCTTTCGACTACTCCTTCTCCTGATACTAGGGGCGCACCCTTTCTAGAATATTGTTCGGTATACTGGGGAGTACATGCGAAAAAGGAGCTCTCGGACTACGGGAGATCACTTGCGCTGGAGTTGTTAAAGGAGGATTATAGCCAGATATCGACCGAACTACTCCTTGCGCATGCAGAGCTGTTTGACAAGGACTACGATATTTGTACTCCATTTAGTGGGCTCCACTGCGCATCGTTCTTTGGAATTGTTGAAATGGTAGCTGCTTTAATAGAGGTGAGAGGTTCTGACATCAACGGGGGAGACTTTTCGGGTTGTACACCACTTTCACGGGCTGCGCATAATGGGCATGAAGAAGTTGTGAAAATTCTACTCGGGCGGGGAGAGGTCAACCCGGACAAGACAGATAAATTCGGCACAACACCGCTCTCGGCTGCCGCTCAGAATGGACATGAGGGAGTTGTCAAAATACTACTCGGACGAGAAGAGGTCAATCCCGACAAGGTTGATGTGGACGGCCGAACACCGCTCTCGCTTGCCGCTTTATGTGGACATGAGGGAGTTGTCGAAATACTACTCGGACGGGAAGACGTCAACCCCGACGGGGCGGATGGGGAAGGCCGAACACCCCTCTCGTATGCCGCCGGGAATGGACATAAGGGAGTGGTAAAAATACTACTCGAACAGGAAGAGGTCAACCCAGACAAGGCAGATAAATGGGGCCAAACACCGCTCTTTTTTGCCGCTAAGTATGGACAAGAGGCAGTGGTAAAAACACTACTCGGCCGGGAAGAGGTCAACCCCAACAGGGCAGATAGATGGGGCCAAACGCCGCTCTTTTATGCCGCTCGGAATGGCCATGAGGGAGTATTAAAAATACTACTCGAACGGGAAGAGGTCAACCTCGACAAGCCAGATAAATGGGGCTCAACACCGCTCTCGTATGCCGCTCGGTATGGACATGAAAGGATAGTAGCGCTGCTACAGTCTCGCAAAGCGGTAACCCCCAGTACCATTTAAGCCCTAGGAGACGCCGCCTCTTGAAAGACCCGCCGCCCCTTCCATTCCTGGGCATGTTACCCGCTGTGACATACTTGGCATCACCATGTCGACGGGGGTATGGCAATCCCATAGGCTAGGAATGCAGATACAGGTCATACCCTCCCGTGCCTTTTGGCTATTTTCCTTCTCGGCTGGGTGAGGATTTTCCAGTTCCCGTTCACATGTTCCGTAGGGCTTTGTTAGAATGAAATTTCCATCCTTGCAAGAAGGTTGAGTTTATATCATAGCTTTCATATTTCATCCTTCTCTCTGTAAATTTTTACATGTTTTTTTTCCTGTGTGGTTTTTTTCCCCGTCCCCCTCAGAACGATATATAGATTGCATAATATAGTGTTTTTTTAAGCAGAGAAATGTGGTGTATGATAGTGCGGGGGTTCTTGAGGAGATCGTCGAGGGCTATACGAAGACCTTGCTTGCGGTAGAAGGCTAGTAGCACGTATTGTTCCGGCTGGTAGTTGGATATACCAGATGGGCTTCTTCAGGAACCATGATAAAACAAATTTTGATCCTCATTCGATACTGCTCCTCTTTTCGCAAGACCATACGAGTAGAAATGGGAAAAGATAAGTATTGCGGGGAATTTTGATCTCTATTCAAAGTTATGAGGAAATTAGAAAGCAGTTTTGGGTTGTGGTTTTTGGTAAATCTCTTCGTATTCTGGTGGTTATAAGGTTCAGAAATTATGGTAGTCTACTCTACCAAGGATATGAGGGGCGCAAACCACGTGTTATTAAAAGCTAAACTATGTAAGAATAGAAGGTAAAATTATAAAGTGGACGCATAGTCGGCCGGATATTATACCTGCAAGGTATTACTCGAGTGTATCAAGCTTCCATCTTCTTTATCCCCTACCCACAACCCAAACCTCAACCTTCCGGGGCAATTATTAATAGAAGCTCAAATAAGGTATTATGTAACAGAACTCAACTCCATATCCCAACGCTAATAGTTAGAAACACTCATCTCAAAGTTCTAAGCAATTCCAGGAATGTGGGGGGATAATCGCGCCTTTTGCACATTTCGCTCTCCGTAGATGGGGATCGTCTACCATCTATTCTCACCCTTAACTTTATTCCATAACAGCTCGTTCCCAGCTTTGTATCGCAATAGCATCCAACAAGTCTCCACAATAGCCTTTAGCAATGTGCTTGTACGGATCTTGGGCTGGGGCTATTTACTCTGATATTTGTGTATTAAAAAAGTATCCTGAAATATGGAGTCTGGGTTAGGACTGATTTGGGTGGGTAGGAATAGGTATGGTCGGTGTTGGTGATGTTGGCGTATCGGGAATGGGGGCCGATGCAGGGGGGTGGCGTTTGATGGCCGGGTGAGTTTGAGGGTGGGAGACTTCAAGCGGGGTGGGGTGGGGGGTGGGTGTCTTCTTGCGAGTGACTTTCGGTGATTATGGTGTAACATTTCCTTCCATCTAAAGTAAATGGTGGGTTGTTTCGGTGGACCTCTCGGAGTCCCTGAGCCAAAAAAATTTCAAGTGTCATATTATATGAATTCGAGGGTATGATATCCATAGATAAAATAAAATAAAGTAAATAAAATGGGAGTGGGGGGGGGGGGGGGTGCCGGCGATTTTTGCCGCCAAGATCGTGCCGCTATAAAACACTCCGCCGCTGCGAGCAAGAGCTTTGCAACGTTTGGAGACACCAGATCGAACTTTGCTGTGCTGCTTCAGGTTGGAATGCTAGCTCAGGTGTGGTTTTTCAAAAAACCAAAAGAGTTTCCTATGGCATCCTAAGTGGCTAAGGAGCTAGAAGCCACCTTTCTTCGGGTCTAATTGATTTTGCGAGAGCTGGGAAGGATATTTGTGTAAGATACGTGCCCCCGGATGCAGTATTGTTAGGGATAAAATTTGGCTTTACTCACTTTGCAGTTTTTTCAGCTGGTTTACGAATAGCTTAGGCAGTATAGCGGTTCATAATGTGACTTTGCTTGATCGCGTTTTCTGCAGGGGTGGATGCGCTTAGTCTTGGCGGACAGGGGGGGGGACTCTGTGTAGGGTTACGGTCTTTCGCTTCTCTTATGCTTTCTCCCCACCACCACGACGACGGCACCGCAGCACAACGGAGGAACCGTTTGGATTGTGAACTGAGGGAGGAAGGAAAATTTTGTGATAGCAGATAACAAGAGGAGGATCTCCTGTACCTTGATAGTCGGACAACTGGGAAGGTTGGGCTTTCTTTGCGGTTGGATTTTTTTTCTCTTCTTTGCGGTTTTCAGGGTTGGCTTTGGGTGCTCTGCGAGTACGGTCGGCGCTTAGACTATCTTTGTGAATGGCCACTTCTATGGTGGAACCCTTTTCTTCTCCGGTGTTCCATAAAGTGATATGTGCAACGCTCCTTTAATGACAGAAGACCCCCGCTTTTTCTTTGCAGGACCCCACTTTCCCCCAACTCCCAAGGATATCATCAACCGACGATACTCAATAGCTCCTCCTCTACAAAAGTGCAAGCAGCAAAAAGTGGAAGATGTCTCAAAATGCCATCCATGATTATATCAACTGCTTCAATAATACGAACTCTAATAATACGAACTCTAATAATACGAACTCTAATAACACGAACTCTTTTAATGTGCAGAATAACTATGTTGTTGCTGATGATCGGTCTCCACTCTTGACCTGGTTGTCACCCTTAGAACCCAAGTTACGCCACCGGGACATACAAGAGCGCCGCGTCGATAATGTTGGAGAATGGCTCCTACAAACTGAAGAATTCAGAAGTTGGCATGACGGGAGTGAAGGTGAAGGTGAAAAGGCAGTCTTGTTTTGCTATGGAGGTCCAGGGGTCGGGAAGACATTTATCAGGTAACAGGGATTGTCCTCGGGGGAAAGAAGAAAGAGAGTCAGTGCTAACAGGCCTCGATGTTAGTTCGCTGGTAGTGGACAGATTGTCCGATCAGTCCAGGGGGCAAAACACAGCCGTTACATGTTTCTACCTAGACTTTGCAGCACGAAAGGAGCAGTCCGTGGCCGGTATTTTGGGTTCCTTGCTGAGACAGGTCGTTGGGGGAATGGAAAAGGTTCCGGAGGAAATAACACAGGCCTTTGAAGAGCAAAAATTGGCTAATGCTGGGCGGGGACCGCAACTCCCGGATATCGTAAAGATGCTACAGTCTATCACGTCCTCACTGCGCATGTTTGTATGCATAGACGCCTTGGACGAATGCACAGCGGCGAACCGAGTCAAGCTCCTTAATTCGCTCCAAAAAATCCTCGGATTATCCTCGCACACCCGAATATTCATCATTGCAAGACCTCATGTTCGAGGTGAGATCGAAAGGCGTCTTTCTGGACGAGTGATAAGTGTGTCGGTAGGGCCCAGAAAAAATGATATCATTGAATACCTTCGTCTTAGACTTGACGAGGACGAAACTCCGGAGGCCATGAGTGAAAGTCTAGAGGCAGACATTCTGGAGAGGATTCCCGAAAATATGTCGGAAATGTATGTAGGGACAATGCTACTAGGAACCCCTCCACACGCAATCCGCTAATAGATATGCTTCTAGGTTCCTACTCGTTTCCTTAAGTATCGATGGAATCTTACACGAATCCACAATCTCTCGGAGACGAGAAAAACTAAGCAAAATGACAAATGGATTGGAGTTGGGAGATGTTTACGGTGCGACGATCGAGCGGATACAGGGGCAAGATGGGGACAAATCGAGACTTGGGATGATAACGTTGATGTGGATCAGCCATGCGGAACGGCCGCCGCGAGCGGATGAGCTCTGCCACGCCTTAGCAGTCCAGCTAGGCTCCACTGATTTCGATGTTGGCAACATCCCTTCGATGTCGACATTGGTGAACTGCTGTCAGGGCCTTATTACTGTGGATAAGGAGGCATCAATTGTTCGATTGATCCACTTTACCCTACAGGAGTATCTTTCCGCTCATCCAGATCTATTCATTAAACCTCACTCGGCAATGGCCGAAATCTGTTTGGCCTATCTGAATTCCAAACAGGTCAAAGACCTTTCGATTGCTCCTTCTCCTGATACCCAGGACACACCCTTGCTAGAGTATTGTTCGGTATACTGGGGAGTGCATGCGAAAAAGGAGCTCTCGGACTATGGGAGATCGCTCGCGCTGGAGCTGTTAAAGGAGGATTATAGCCCGATATCGACCGGATTACTTCTTGCGCATGCAGGCCTGTATCCCATCTGTGCCTGTCCGTTTAGTGGGTTGCACTGCGCGTCGTTCTTTGGAATTGTTGAAGTGGTAGCTGCTCTAATAGAGGTGGGTGGTTCTGATATCAACGGAGAAGACTATTATGGTCGTACACCGCTTTTATGTGCCGCGCATAATGGGCATGAGGAAGTGGTTAAAATTCTACTCGGGCAGGGAGAGGTCAACCCGGACAGGGCACATAAATCGGGCCGAACACCGCTCAGGCATGCCGCTCAGAATGGACATGAGGGAGTGGTGAGAGTACTACTCGAACGGGAAGAGGTCGACCCGGACAAGGCAGATGAGAACGGCGAAACACCGCTCTTTTATGCCGCTTATTATGGGCACGAGGGAGTGGTAAAAATACTACTCGAACGGGAAGAGGTCAACCCTGACAAGCCAAATAGATGGGGCTCAACACCACTCTCGTATGCCGCTCGGAATGGACATGAGGCAGTGGTAAAAATTCTACTCGAACGGGAAGAGGTCAATCCGGACAGGCCAAATACTTGGGGCGAAACGCCGCTCTGGTATGCTACTCAGGATGGCTACGAGAGGATAGTAGCGCTGCTACAGTCTCGCAAAGCGGTAACCCCCAGTAGCATTTAAGCCCTAAGAGACCCCGCCTCTTGGAAATACCCGCCGCCCCTTCCCTTTCCCGCCATGTTACCCGCCGTGATGTACTTGGCATCACCATGCCCACGGGGGTATGGCAATCCCATAGGCTAGGAATGTATCATAGATACACGCCACACCCTCTTGTGCCATTTGGCTATTTTCCTTCTCGGCTGGGTGAGGATTTACGGGTTTCCGTTCATATATTCCGTAGGGCTTTGGTCGAATGAAATTTCCATCCTTGCAAGAAGGTTGAGTTTATATCATAGATTTCATATTTCATTCTTCTCTCTCTGTAGATTTTTACATGTTTTGTTTTTTTTGTGGTTTTTTTCCCTTCATTTTCTTCCCGCCCTCCCCTTAGAATATGTAGACTGCATAATGTAGTGTTTCTCAAGCAGGGAAATGTGGTGTATGATAGTGCGAAGATTCCCGAGGAGACCGTCGAGGGCTAGTCAAAGACCGCGCTTGCGGTAGAAGACTAGTAGCACGTATTGTGCTGGCTGGTAGTTGAATATACCAGACGGGCTTCTTCAGGAACCATGATAAAACAAATTTTGATCCTCATTCGATAGTGCTCCTCTTTTGGCAAGACAATACGAGTAGAAAAGGGAAAAGAGAAGTATTGCGGGGAATTTTGATCTCTATTTCAAGTTATGAGGAAATTGGAAAGCAGTTTTAGATTGTAATTTTGGTAAATCTCTTCGTGTTCTGGTGGTTATAAGGTTCAGAAATTATGGTAGTCTACTCTACCAAGGATATGAGGGGCGCAAACCACGTGTTATTAAAAGCTAAACTATGTAAGAATAGAAGGTAAAATTATAAAGTGGACGCATAGTCGGCCGGATATTATACCTGCAAGGTATTACTCGAGTGTATCAAGCTTCCATCTTCTTTATCCCCTACCCACAACCCAAACCTCAACCTTCCGGGGCTATTATTAAATAGAAGCTCAAGTAAGGTATCATGTAACAGAACTCAACTCCATATCCCAACGCTAATAGTTAGAAACACTCATCTCAAAGTTCTAAGCAATTCCAGGAATGTGGGGAGATAACCGCACTTTTTGCACATTTCGCTTTGCGTAGGTGGGGATCGTCTGCCATCTATTCTCACCCTTATACCATAACAACTCATTCCCGGCTTTGTATCACAATAGCATCCAACAAGTCTCCACAATAGCCTTTAGCAATGTGCTTGTACGGATCTTGGACTGGGGATTTTTACTCTAAGGATTGCCTATTGAAAAAATATCTAGAAATATTGAGGCTGGCATAGGGCTGACTTGGGTGGATAGGAATGGGTGTGTTCGGTGTTGGTGAGGTTGGTGTGTCGGGGAATGGGGGCCCATGCGGGGGGGGGGATGGCGTTTGGTGGCCGGGTGAGTTTGAGGGTGGAAGATTTCAAGGGAAGTGGGGCCGGAGGTGGATGTCCGCTAGCGTGTAACTTTCGGTGATTATGGGTGTGGCATCCACTTTTATAATATCTTAACTAAATGGTAGGTTATTTCTGTGTCCCTCTTGCAATCACATTCACGTATGGTATCAGATAAATTCGAGGGAATCCACAGATAAACTATAAACAAAGACAATTGGTAAGGATAAAAATAAAGAATGAAATGGGGGGTTGGGACGACTTTTGTCGCCAAAATCGTGCCGATAAAACATTCCGTGGCTGCTAGAAAGGGCTTTTCAACATTTGAACATACCTGGTAGAACTTTGCTGTGGTGCTTCAGGTTGGCATGCTAGCCAAGATGTGGTTTTTCACAAAACCAAAAGAGTTCCCTATGGCATTCTAAGTGGCTACGGATCTAGAAACCATGTTTCTTCGAGTCTAATTGATTTTGCGAGACTTAGGAAGGACATTTGTGTAAGAGACATGTCCTCGGACGTAGTATTGTTAAGGATAAAATTTGGCTTTACTCACTTTGCGGTTTTTTCAGCTGGTTTACGAATAACTTAAGGCTCCGTTCGGCTAACAATGGGCCGTTCATCCGCCGTTCCAGACACGACCGTTGACAGCCATGAACGGTTGCTGGGGATCTGGTCGACACCAAGAAACTGTTCGGTTAACTGGGCTGTTCAACTGACCGTTCATTAGTCAACCTCGTAATTGAAGAGTTTTCAATACATACTACAGCCCTTCAACTGCACATTCACGATCGCATAAAATGTTGTTATTGGCATATGGAAAGTGTCAAAAAGTGGAGCTCGGTGGCCTCGGAGAAACTCATTAATGAAAGCTTCACCAGAGAGGGCAGACATATTAAGGAGTGAACTGATGTGTATGTGTATAGATCACGATTCACACAATTACGGTAGCTGTCTGGTTAGATGATTTTTGTTGGTGCCTTGAGAGGGTCATCGTCGTTGTAAACGGTGATGAACGGCAGACGAAAAGGGCCTCCAGAGGTCCTTTTCACTTTTGACCGTCCACACCCTTTTTCATCAAACAGAAGCCTCTTAACCGAACACCAATCTTCCTCCTGAACGGTCCCGTTGGAGGGAACGGTCCAACCCTCTCAATTCCCTATTCGAACGGTCCGTTCAGCTATTAACCGAACGCAACCTTAGGCAGTAGATAGCAGTTCATGATGTGACTTTGCTTGAAAGGGCGTCACGTTTTCTGCAGGGGTGGAAGTGCTCAGTCTTGGCGGAGTCTAGATAAGGTTACGATCCCTACCATGGCGACGACGGCACCTCAGCACAACAGATGAACCGTTTGGACTGCGAACCACGGAAGGAAAATTTGTGATCTCCTGTATCATACCTAGATAGTTGGACAGCCAGGAAGGTTGGGCTTTCTTTGCCGTTGGATTTTTTTTTCTCTTCTTGGCGGTTTTCTGGGTTGGCTTTGGGTAAAGGATATGCGGATTAGCTTAGTGGATTTGAATTGGTTGTGACTTGTGTGGTTTCTCTTTCTTGGTGGGATTTCTTGAGAGTGACAATTTTTTGCCCTTACTTCTTGCGTTTTGAAGAGTAGATATTATACACTATCTCGGGGTTCTTCGTGTTCAGTATCGTGTGGGGATCGTGGGGGTTCTTGTAACCCCCGCAATCGCAGTTTCATAGCTGACCAAATCATCGTTGGTGGGGTGCAAGGCGCCCGTGATTCACCCGGGGTACCGGACATTTGATGAGAGAAATGGCACCTTTTTATTCGTAATTTCAGTGGCCATCTATATATTATTGGTGAGCATCTATCTCTAGAGTGGGAAATCCCTTGTATATCTTTAAGTTGAAACTCTCGCTATCACTACTTGCAATGATATTTGTGGTTTCCGCTGGGTTGTTTTTCGCAGTGTCGGCCACCAAGGCTGCCATAATTTATTTATGGATCTAGTTGGGCTCGCCCTGGCCGTTTGTATGGTGCGACACTTTTCTTCGGTGTTCCATCAAGTGATATGTGCAACGCTGCTTAAAAACCAGAAGACCCCTGCTTTTCCTAGCGACCCCGCTTTACTCCAGCTCCTAAGAATATCATCAACTTACCATACTCAATAACTCCTCCTCTACAACAGTGCGAGCAGCAAAAGCGGAAGATGTCTCAATATACCATCGATAATAGTGCCTTCTCCAATAATAGCAACTCTTTTAATGTGCAGAATATCTATGCTGCGGATGATCGGTCTCAACTCCTAGCCTGGTTATCACCCCTAGAGCCCAGGCTACGGCACCAAGATATCCAAGAGCGTCGCGTCGATAATGTAGGGGAATGGCTCCTGCAAACTGAGGAATTCAGAAGCTGGCATGACTGGAGTGGTGAACGTGAAGGGGATAACCCAGTCTTGTTTGGTTATGGAGGTCCGGGGGTTGGGAAGACTTTTATCAGGTAACGGAAATTATTCTCTGAGGGGAGAAGCAAGGAAGTCCGTGCTAACGGGCCACCATGTCAGTTCGCTGGTTGTGGACAGGTTGTGCGATCAGGCCAGTGGACAAAGCACAGCCGTTGCGTGCTTTTACTTTGACTTCGCGGCCCGAAAAGAGCAGCCTGCGACCAGTATGCTGGGTTCCTTGCTGAAGCAAGTCGTCGGCGGGATGGAAGCGATTCCGGAGCAAATATCAGAGGCCTTTCAAGAGCAGAAAAAGGTCATTGGTGGACGGGGACCACAACTTCCGGATATTGTGAAGATGTTGCAAACCATCACGTCCTCACTACGCACATTCGTATGCATAGACGCTCTGGACGAATGTGCTGCGATGCATCGAGTCAAACTCCTTAATTCGCTGAAGCAAATTCTCGAAAAGTCACCACGCACACGAATATTCATTACCGGAAGGCCTCATATTCGCGCCGAGATAGACAAGCGTCTTGGTGGGCGAGCGGCAAGTGTATCTCTAGGTCCTAGCAAAGGTGATATCGTCGAATATCTTCGTGTTAGACTAGACGAGGATATAACGCCGGACGCTATGGAAGAGAGTTTGGAGGCAGAAATTCTGGAGAAGATTCCGGAAAACATGTCGGACATGTACGTAGGCAATAATACCGGGAATCCCGCCCCCACACTATCCGCTAATTGATATGCATCTAGGTTTCTACTGGTTTCCTTAAATATAGATGCAATCTTGAACGAATCAACGATCTCCCGAAGACGAGAAAGACTAAGCAAGATGACAAATGGATTGGAATTGGAAGATGTTTACGGTACGACGATCGAGCGGATAAAATCACAAGATGGGGACAAGTCGAGGCTTGGGATGACAGCGCTGATGTGGATCGGCCATGCGGAACGGCCGTTGAAAGCGAATGAGCTCTGCCACGCCTTAGCAGTCCAACTAGGCTCCGCCGATTTTGATGTTGGCAATATCCCTTCGATGTCGACATTGGTGAACTGTTGTCAGGGACTTATTACTGTGGATAAGGAGGCATCAACTGTTCGATTGATCCACTTTACCCTGCAGGAGTATCTTTCCGCTCATCTCGATATATTCAGTAGACCTCACTCGGTAATGGCAGAAAGCTGCTTGACCTATCTGAATTCCAAACAGGTCAAATCCCTTTCGGCTGTTCGTTCTGCCAACACTCAGAACGCACCCTTTTTAGAATATTGTTCAGTATACTGGGGAGTCCATGCGAAAAAGGAGCCCTCGGACTGCGGGAGATCACTTGCGCTGGTGCTGTTAAAGGAGGATTATAGCCGGATATCGACTAAGTTACTCTTTGCACATAAGGACCTATATCTCGAGGACCACGATACTTGTCCTCAGTTTAGTGGGCTACACTGCGCATCGTTTTTTGGAATTGTTGAAGTGGTAGCTGGTTTGATAGAGGTGGGAGGTTCTGATATCAACGGGGAAGGATATTTTGGTTGTACACCACTTTCGTGGGCTGCGTATAACGGACATGAAGAAGTTGTGAAAATTCTACTCGGACAGGGAGAGGTTAGCCCGGACAAGGCAGACAGATTGGGCATAACGCCGCTCTCGGATGCCGCCAGGAATGGACATGAGGGAGCTGTCAAAATACTACTCGAACGGGAAGAGGTCAACCCGGACAAGGCAGATGAGAACGGCCAAGCACCGCTCTTTTATGCCACTGGGGGCGGACATGAGGGAGTGGTGAAAATACTACTCGAACGGGAAGAGGTCAACCCAGACAAGGCAGATAAATGGGGCCAAACACCGCTCTCGCGTGCGGCTTGGAGGGGACATGAAGGGGTGGTGAAAATACTACTCGGTCGGAAAGAGGTCAACCCCGAAAAGCTAGCTAATAGCGGCCGAACACCACTCTGGCATGCGACTCAGAATGGACATGAGGGGGTGGTGAAGATGCTACTCGGACGGGAAGAGGTCAACCCGGACAGGTCAGATAAATGGGGCCAAACACCGCTCTCGAATGCCGCTCAGAATGGACATGAGGGAGTTGTCAAAATACTACTTAGACGGGAAGAGGTCAACCCCGACAAGCAGGCTAGCAGCGGCCGAACTCCGCTCTGGTATGCCGCTCAGAATGGACACGAGGCAGTGGTGAAAATACTACTCGGAGAGGAAGAGGTCTGCCCCGACAAGTTAGATAATGACGGCCAGACACCGCCCTCGTATGCCGCTTGGGATGGACATAAGGGAGTTGCTAAAATACCATTCGGACGGGGAGAGGTCAACCCGGACAAGGCAGATAAATGGGGCCAAACACCGCTCTGGCAGGCCGCTGGGAATGGGCACGAGGCAGTGGTTAAAATACTACTTGAACGGGAAGAGGTCAACCCGGACAAGACAAATGAGGACGGCCAAACACCACTCTTGGATGCCGCTCGGAACGGACATGCGGGAGTTGTCAAAATACTACTCGGACGGGAAGAGGTCGGCCCCGACAGAGCAGACCAATGGGGCCAAGCACCCCTCTTTTATGCCGCCCGGAATGGACATGAGGCAGTGGTAAAAATACTACTCGAACGGGAAGAGGTCAACCCGGACAAGCCAAATATTTGGGGCGAAACGCCGCTCTCGTGTGCCACTCAGAAAGAAAGTGAGAGGATAGTAGTGCTGCTACAGCCTCGCAAAGCGGTAACCCCCAGTACCATTTAAGCCCTGGGAGACGCCGCATCGTCGGAATACCCGCTGTCCCTTCCCTTTCCGAACATGGCACCCACTGCTATACACTTATGTATTACCCTCTATCGATTGGGGTAATCCCATAGCCTAGGAATACAGATATATATCAACCCTCTTGAGACTCTTGGCCATTTTCTTTCGCGGCTGGATGAGGATTTACGAGTTTCCGTTTACATGTTCAGTAGGGGTTTGTTCGGGTGAAATTTCTATCGTTGGGGAGATCGAGTTTACACATATCTTGCAGATTTCATCCTACTGGGCTGGCTTCTTCAGGAACTGTGATAGAATAAAATTTGATCCTTATTCGTCAGTGCTCTTCTTTTGGCAAGACAATACGAGTAACTTAGAGAAAGGAAAAGGAAAATATTGCAGCGAGTTTTTATCTTTATTTCAAGTTATGAGGAAATTGGAAAGCAGTTTTAGATTTTAATTTTGGTAAATGTTTTCGGGTTCTGTTGGTTATCGGGTTCATGGAGTGTGGTAGTCTGCCCCCCATGGATATGACGGGTGCAAACCACGTGTTATTAGAACCTAAGCCATGTAAGAATACAAAGCAAAATTATAAAGTGGACGCATAGTCAGCCAAGTATCATACCCGCAAGGTATTATATCAATCTTCCATCTCCTCTACCCGCTACCCACAACTCAAACCTCCACCTTCCGGGGCAGTTATAAAATACAAACTCAAGTAACGTAACTTATTATGCGACAGAACTCAATTCCATACTCAGCACTAATAATTATAAAAACTCGCCTTAAAGCTCATAATCTAAGCAATTACAAGGATATAGAAAAATAATCGCACTTTTTGCACATCTCGCTTTTCGTAGATGGGGACAGTCCCCCATCTATTTTCACCCTTATCCCGAAACAGCTCATTCCCGACCTTGTAACACAATAACACCCAACAAGTCTCCACAATAGCCCCCAGTAATACACTTGTACGGATCTTGGACTGGGGATTTTTACTCTAAAACTTGCCTATTGAAAAGGTATCCCCAAATATGGAGGCTGGGCTAGGACTGGCTTGGGTGGGTAGGAGTAGGTACGGTCGGTGTTGGTGAAGTTGGTGTATCGGGGAACGGTGGCCAGTATGAGAGGGGTGGCGTTTGATGGTCGGTTGCGATTGAAGTTGGGAGACTTCAAGCCGGGCGGGGACAGAGGTGGATGTCCGCTAGTGAGTAACTTTCGGTGATTAACTTTATGGGTGTGGCATCCACTTTTATCTTAACTAAATTGTAGGTTATTTCTGTGCCCCTCTTGCAATCACTAATCCAGCAAATTCAAGTATGGTATGATATCATATGAATTTGGGTATCTATGGATAAACTATAAACAAACAGCCAATTGGTAACAATAAGAATAACGGCAAAGGTCTCCCATACTTGTCCCACCTATTTTCACATTTTATCCCTTCACCCACCCCCGCAATAGCACCATTTTATCAGATGATCGTATGATGATCGGTTAACCTGCAAGTAGTTCTAGTTTAGGATATAGTAAGATGTTGTAACTGGTTAAATATATGGTATTGTTATAGTATTATGATGTTATTACAATTATCAATGAAAATACAGTTATTTAGGTTTTCAGTTTCAGTTTAATTTCTTACACTATTAGAACAGCAGAGCAAGCCGAGCTGTCGAGGAAAACGGACAGAGGCCAGCAGGGGCCAGGGAGGGGTTCACACTAGCAAGGATGAACGACAGCGACAAGAGGTAAATATTTAATCGCATTACGATTGAGTGATGTTCCTTAAAAAAATATTTATTTCTTTAGCTATCTAATAGACTTGAGATCATCTGATAAAATTGTGGTATCGGAGGGATGGGTGGTACGGGAGGGGTAGTACGTGAAGATGCTATGGGAGACCTTTACCGTAAAAATAAAGAATAAAATAGAGGGGGTGTCGCTATAAAACATTCCATGGCTGTGAGAAAGGGCCTTTCAACATTTGGACACACCGAATAGAACTCTGCTGTGCTACTTCAAGTTCGCTAACTTAGAATGTTAGCCCGCAGTTTTCCACAAGATCAGAAGGGTTTCCTGGCAGCATAAGTGGCTACGGGTCAAGAAACGATTTTCCTTCGAGTCTAATTGATCCCGCCGGACTTGGGAAGGATATCAGTGTGAGAGACGTGCCCCCCGGGTGGAGTATCGGGTGGGGGCCGTGGGGATTTTTTGTATGTAAAGACTGTCGCAGTTTCATAGGTGACTAGATCACCGTTCGCGTGGCATAAGGCGCCCTTGATTTACCTGGGGCACCGGACCTTTGGTGGGGGAAATCGTGACTTTTATTATTCGCAATTGTGGTGGCTACCTATATATTATTGATATGAACTTCTATCTCTAGAGTGGGGAAGCCTTATATCATATCTTAAGTATACCCTCGCTATCACCACTTGCGACGATATTTGTGGCTTCCATCAAGGATTGTTTTTGTCAGCCACCAAGGCTACCATAATTTATGTTAACTTAGAGTGGCGCTTAGCTTCGGTGTCCCATAAAGTGACAACTTATGTGCAACGCTGCCCTACGGAGGTACAGGGCATAAGTTTTGTAGGTTACACAGGGGATGAGGGCAGCAAATCTCGCTTGTGGAACCTACAAAACTTATGCCCTGTACCTCCGTAATAGCAGAAAACCCCCGCTTTCCCTTTGCAAGACCCCCGCTTTCCCCCAATCCCCAGAGGTGTAACCAGCCGACCATACTCAATAAATCCTCCTCTACAACAGTGCAAGCAGCCAAAGCGGAAGATGTCTCAAAATCCCATCCATGATAATATCAACTGCTTCAATAATACGAACTCCAATAACACGAACTCCAATAACACCAACTCTTTTAATGTGCAGAATAACTATGGTATTGCCGATGATCGGTCTCCACTCTTGAACTGGCTATCCCCGCTAGAGCCCAGGCTACGGCATCGGGACATCCAAGAGCGCCGTGTCGATAACGTGGGAGAATGGCTCCTGCAAACTGAAGAATTCAGGAGCTGGCATGACTCGAGTGGTGAAGGTGAGGGCGATAAGGCAGTCTTGTTTTGCTATGGAGGCCCAGGAGTCGGGAAGACATTTATCAGGTAACGGGAATTATCCTCGGAGGAGAGAATAAAGGGAGTCCGTGCTAACAGGTCATGATGTTAGTTCGCTGGTAGTGGACAGGTTGTGCGATCAGTCCGAGGGGCAAAACACAGCGGTTATGTGTTTCTACCTAGACTTCGCAGCGCGAAAGGAGCAGTCTGTGGCCAGTATTCTGGGTTCCTTGCTGAGGCAGGTCGTTGGTGGAATGGAAAAGGTTCCAGAGGAAGTAACACGGGCATTTGAAAAGCAGAAAATGGCTATTGGCGGACGAGGGCCACAACCCCCGGATATCGTGAAGATGCTACAGTCCATCACGTCCTCACTGCACACATTTGTATGCATAGACGCCTTGGACGAATGTCTACCGGCGCATCGAGTCAAGCTCCTTGATTCGCTCCAAAAAATCCTCGAATCATCCCCGCGTACCCGAATATTCATCATCGCAAGACCTCATGTTCGAGGTGAGATCGAAAGGCGTCTTCCTAGACGAGTGATAAGTGTGTTGGTAGGGCCCAGCAAAAATGATATCGTGGGATACCTTCGTCTTAGACTTGACGAGGACGAAACTCCGGAGGCTATGGATGAAAGTCTAGAGGAAGACATTCTGGAGAAGATTCCGGAAAATATGTCGGAAATGTATGTAGGGGCGATGCTACTAGGAATCCCACCACACGCAATTCGCTAATGGATATACATCTAGGTTTCTACTCGTTTCCCTAAGTATCGATGGAATTTTACACGAATCCACAATCTCCCGGAGACGAGAAAAACTAGTCAAAATGACCACTGGATTGGAACTGGGAGATGTTTATGGCGCGACGATCGAGCGGATAAAAGCGCAAGATGGGGATAAATCGAGACTTGGGATGACAGCGTTGATGTGGATCAGCCATGCGGAACGGCCGTTGCAAGTGAATGAGCTTTGTCACGCCTTAGCAGTCCAGCTAGGCTCCACTAATTTCGATGTTGGCAACATCCCTTCGATGTCGACATTGGTGAACTGCTGTCAAGGCCTTGTTACTGTGGATAAGGAGGCATCAACTGTTCGATTGATCCACTTTACCCTACAGGAGTATCTTTCCTCTCATCCTGATCTATTCACTAAACCTCACTCGGTCATGGCCGAAATCTGCTTGACCTATCTAAATTCCCAACAGGTCAAAGCCCTTTCCACTGCTCCTTCTCCTGATACCCTGGGCGCATCCTTTCTAGAATATTGTTCGGTGTACTGGGGAGTGCATGCGAAAAGGGGGCTCTCGGACTATGGGAGATCACTTGCGTTGGTGCTATTAAAAGAGAATTATAGCCAGGCATCGACCGAATTACTCCTTGCGCACAAAGACCTGTATCTCGAGGACGACGATACTTGTCTGTTTAATGGGCTGCACTGCGCATCTTTCTTTGGAATTGCTGAAGTTGTAGCTGCTTTAATACAGGTGGGAGGTTCTGACATCAACGGGGAAGGCTGTTTTGGTCGTACACCACTTTCATGGGCTGCGTATAATGGACATGAAGAAGTTGTGAAAATTCTACTCGGGCGGGGAGAGGTCAACCCGGACAAGGCAGATAAATTCGGCATAACGCCGCTCTCGGATGCCGCTCTGAATGGACATGAGGGAGTTGTCAAAATACTACTCGAACGGGAAGCGGTCAACCCGGACAAGGCAGATAAATGGGGCCAAACACCGCTCTGGTATGCTACTCGCAATAGACATGAGGGAGTGGTGAAAATACTACTCGAACGGGAAGAAGTCAACCCGGACAAGGTATATAAACGGGGCCGAACACCGCTCTTTTATGCCGCTTGGAATGGACATGAGGGAGTTGCCAAAATACTACTCGGACGGGAAGAGGTCAATCCCGGCAACCCAAATAAATGGGGTAAAACACCGCTCTAGTACGCCACTCAGAATGGAAATGAGAGGATAGTAGCGCTGCTACAGTCTCGTAAAGCAGTAACCCCCAGTACCATTTAAGCCCTGTGAAACACCACCTCAACGAAATACCCACCACCCCTCCCTTTCTAGACATCTTGCCCACTGTGATGCACTTGGACATCACCTTGTCGGCGGCGAGAATCTCACGACTTGGGAATACCGATATATATCATACCCTCTTGCGCCTTTTGGCTATTTCTTTCGCGGCTAGCTAAGGATTTACGAGTTCCCGTTTGCATGGTCCGTAGGGTTGTGTTCGAATGAAATTTCTAACATTGCGGGGGTTGAGTTTATACGTAGCTACCAGGTTTCATCCTGTCATATTTAATTCTTCTCTCTGTAGATTCTTACACGCTTTTTCTCTTTTATGTTTTTTCCCCCTTCCTTCTCTCCCTGACCACCACCCCCAGCGATAGATACACAGCATAATAATATACTGCTTTTTTCAAATAGAGAAATGTTCTTTACGTGGTGCAAGGATTCTTGAGGAGGCTGTCAAAAACTGGATAAAGGCCGTACTGTACTTGCGGTTGAAGACTAGTAACATGTTCCTGCTAGCAGTTAGATATACTAGGCCGGCTTCTTCGGGAACTATGGTTCCGGAAGACAGGAGGTGGGACCTGTTTTCTCTCACCAAATGTGTGACAGTCTTGGCTGTAACGACCCATGTAATGCATGAATTTCAGCTTAATCATTTCTGTTACTAAAATTTTATATATTATTCAAATATGTTAAACACACAAAATTGTCTTTTTTATTGTTTTCTGCCTTTCTTGGCAAAAACTAAGAGGTTAGGCTAAGCTAAAATCTAAGCATTACACGAAGCGTTACAGCTAAGAGTCTTACATATTTGGTGCGCAAACTGGTCCTACCACTAGTCTTCCGGAACCACATGATAGAGCGAATTTTGATCTCTCGATAGCGGTCTTTTCACAAAACAATACTGCCAAAGAGGGAAATGAGGGTCTCACGGAAGAGCCGATAGACAAAGAGAATTCACTTGGAACTTTTGACACTTTGTAGGAAGGATCTGGAAGGTAGGATTTGCAGCCTATAATTCGTTCATTTGCTCGCTCTCGCTCGCTGCTTCATCTAACTAAAAAAGCCAAACTAACTAAAAAAGCCAAACTAACTGTAGAGACAGGTGTATAAGTAAGAGACAAATCTCATACCCTGATCCTTCTTGGATCACCACACCCATCTTTGTGCTTCCTGCATGCCTTCGTTTCTCCAGACACTTCTGTAATAACAAGGAAAAAACATAGCGGGAAAAATGTATTGCTGAATATTCTCCCGTGTCCATTCCGTCTGTTCTGTCTGCACGTCTCCTGAACTCTCCATCTCACTCTCGTAACAAAGCCAAGCACATCCATCCAAGAAATAGGAGTAGAGAAAGAAAAAGAAAACTACTGCAGGGAATTTTGATCTCTATTTCAAGTTATGAGAAACTTCGAAAGGGGTTTTGGAATTTAAATTTGGTAAATGTCTTCGAATTCTGCCGTTTCAAAGTTTATACAGCGGGGTAGCGTACTGAGGATATAACTGGCGCATATGATGTACAATTGAAATACAAGCCATGCAAGAATAGAAAGTTAAATTATAGAGTGGACGCATAATCACCCTAGTGCAATACTGTACCGGAACAGTATTATATCTCTCATCCATCTCCTCTATCCTCCTGCCCGCAGCCCGAGCCTCGACCTTCCGAGAATCTAAGATAAAATATAAGCTCAAGCGAGCAAGCAATTATTCAATATGCCTCAATTTTATACCCCAACACTAGTAATTCGAATCACTCACCTTAAATCCCATAATCTAAGCAATTTCAAGATTATGCAAACATAACCGCAACATTGGGACATTTATCTCTCAGCAGATGGGGATAGTCCACCACTCATTTTCATTCTTATCCCAAAACAGCTCCCTCCCAGCTTTGTAACGCAATAATAATACTAAATAAGGCTCCAAAATTGCTTTTAGCAATGCACTTGTACGGATATCAGACAAGGGCTTTTTACTCCAAGACTTTGGTATTGAGAAACTATCCCGAAATGAGGTGGCTGGGCTAGGACTGGCTCGGGTGGGTAGGAATAAATGTTGTCGATGTGGGTGAGTGGAGGGGGATGGCGTTTGATGACCGGGTGAGTTTGAGAGAGGACTTCGAGCGCTGGGGGGGCAGAGGTTGTTGTAATGGTGACCGAATGGTCTCCGGTATATGTAGGGGACACATCTCAATTCTATTGACGCTAGGAAAGCTCTGCACGCTAGGGCTTTAGTATAAAGAGGTGTTCTGGCCTCTATCTGAATACAAGATCAACGATTCTTCTTTTCACTCAGGCGTCTGTTGCTACAGAGGTGGATGTCTGCTGGCGAGTGACTTTCGGTGATCACCTTGTAGAATTTTCCCTCCATCATAACCAAAGGGTAGGTTATTTCTATAGACCTCTTGCAATTACCAAACCAACAAATTCAAGTATAATATTATGTGAATTTGAGGGTATCAATAGATAAACTATAAGAAACCCCAATCGCTAGAAATAAAAAAATTAAAAAAAATGGGGGGTACCGGCGACTTTTGTCCCCAAGATGGTGGGTGCCGCTATAAAACACCCACCGCCGCGGGCACGAGCTTTCCAACGCTTGTGCACACCGGATAGCACTTTGCTATGCTACTTCAAGTTGGCCGGCATGTTAGCCCAGGTGCGGCGGTTTTGCACAAAACCAAAAGAGTTTCCTATCGCATCCTAAGCGGCTACGCATCTAGGACCGATTATTCTTCGGGTTTAATTGATCTTGCGGGGGTTGGGAAGGATATTAGTGTAAGATACGTGTCCCCAGTGCGGTATCGGGTGGGGTCGTCGTGGGGATCTTTTGTGAAGACTATCGCAGTTTCATAACTGACCAGATCACCGTTCGCGTGGCGTAAGGCGCCCTTGATTTCCCCGGGGCACCAGACCTTTGGTGGGGGAAATCGTGACTTTTATTCCCAATTGTGGTGGCCATCTATATATTATTGTTGAGTTTCTACCTCTAGAGTGGGAGAGCCTTCTATCTTAAGTAGAAACCCCCGATCACTTAGGATGATATTTGTGGCTTCAATCAAGGACTGTCTGTCAGCCACCAAGGCTGCCATAGTTTATGCATGGATTTGGTTAATTTAGGGTTGCTCTGCGAGTACGGTCGGCGCTTAGAGTATCTTTGTGAATGGCCATTTTTATTGCGGAAACCCTTTTTTCTCCGGGTTTCCATAAAGTGATATGTGCAACGCTACTCTACGAGTAATGCTAGAAGACCCCCGCTTTTCCTTTGCAAACCCCCACTTTCCCCCAACTCCCAAGGATATCATCAAGCGACGATACTCAATAACTCCTCCTCTACAATAGTGCAAACAGCAAAGAGCGGAAGATGTCTCAAAATCCCATCCATGATAATATCAACTGCTTCAATAATACGAACTCCAATAATACGAACTACAGTAACACGAACTCTTTTAATGTACAGAATAACTATGTTGTTGCGGATGATCGGTCTCCACTCTTGAGCTGGCTATCCCCCCTAGAGCCCAAGTTACGCCATCGGGACATCCAAGAACGCCGCGTCGATAATGTGGGAGAATGGCTCCTACAAACTGAAGAATTCAGAAGCTGGCATGACTGGAGTGGTGAAGGTGAGGGCTATAAGACAGTCTTGTTTTGCTATGGAGGCCCAGGAGTCGGGAAGACATTTATCAGGTAACGGGAATTATCCTCGGAGGACAGAAGAAAGGGAGGGAGTCCGTGCTAACGCCCCGATGTTAGTTCGCTGGTAGTGGACAGGTTGTGCGATCAGTCAGGGGGGCGGAGCACAGCCGTTACATGCTTCTACCTAGACTTCGCAGCGCGAAAGGAGCAATCGGTGGCCAGTATTCTGGGTTCCTTGCTGAGACAGGCCGTTGGCGGAATGAAAAAGGTTCCAGAGGAGATAACACGTGCCTTTGAAGCGCAAAAAATGGCTATTGGTGGGCGGGGACCGCAACTCCCGGATATCGTAAAGATGTTACAGTCTATCACGTCCTCACTGCGCACATTTGTATGCATAGACGCCTTGGACGAATGCTTACCAGCGCATCGAGTTAAGCTCCTTGATTCACTCCGAAAAATCCTCGAATCATCTCCGCGTACGCGAGTGTTTATCATCGCAAGACCTCATGTTCGAGGTGAGATCGAACGGCGTCTTCCTGGACGAGTGATAAATCTGTTGATAGGGCCCAGCAAAAATGATATCGTGGGATACCTTCGTCTTAGACTTGAGGAGGACGAAACTCCGGAGGCTATGAATGAAAGTCTAGAGGCAGACATTCTGGAGAAGATTCCGGAAAATATGTCGGAAATGTATGTAGGGGCGATGCTACTAGGAATCCCACCACACGCAATCCGCTAATGGGTATGCATCTAGGTTTCTACTGGTTTCCCTAAGTATCGATGGAATTTTACACGAATCCACAATCTCCCGGAGGCGAGAAAAACTAGTCAAAATGACAAATGGGTTGGAGTTGGGAGATGTTTACGGTGTAACGATCAAGCGGATACAGGCGCAAGATGGGGACAAGTCGAGACTCGGGATGACAGCGTTGCTGTGGATAAGCTATGCGGAACGGCCGCCGCGAGCGGATGAGCTCTGCCATGCCTTAGCAGTCGAGCTTGGCTCCACGGATTTCGATGTTGGCAACATCCCTTCGATATCGACATTGGTGAACTGCTGTCAAGGGCTTATTACTGTGGATAAGGAGGCATCAACTGTTCGATTGATCCACTTTACCCTGCAGGAGTATCTTTCCGCTCATCCTGATATATTCATTAAGCCTCACTCGGTAATAGCCGAAATCTGTTTGACCTATCTAAATTCCAAACAGGTCAAAGACCTTTCTACTGCTCCTTCTCCTGATACTCGGGGGGTACCCTTTCTAGAATATTGTTCTGTATACTGGGGAGTGCATGCGAAAAAGGAGCTCTCGGACTGCGGGAAATCACTTGCGCTGGAGCTGTTAAAGGAGCCTTATAGCAAAATATCGACTAAATTACTCTTTTTGCATGCACATCTGTATTCAGGGGACTACGGTACTTATCGTCCGTTTAGTGGTCTACACTGCGCATCGTTCTTTGGAATTGTTGAAGTGGTAGTTGCTTTAATTGAGGTTGGAGGTTCTGATATCAACGGGGAAAGCTATTTTGATCGTACACCACTTTCATGGGCTGCGTATAACGGACATGAAGGAGTTGTGGAAATTCTACTCGGGTGTGGAGAGGTCAATCCGGACAAGGCAGATAAATTCGGCATAACACCGCTCATGGATGCCGCTGAGGGCGGACATGAGGGAGTTGTCAAAATACTACTCGGACGGGAAGACGTCAACCCCAACAAGGCAAGCAATCTGGGCCGAACGCCGCTCTCGTATGCGGCTTGGCATGGACATGAGGGAGTGGTGAAAATACTACTCGAGCGGGCAGATGTCAACCCGGACAAGGCAGATAAGTATGGCGAAACACCGCCCTTTTTTGCCGCTCAGAATGGACATGAAGCAGTGGTAAAAATGCTACTCGAGCGGGAAGAGGTCAACCTCGACAAGCCAAATATTTGGGGCGAAACACCGCTCTCGTGTGCTACTCGCAATGGACATGAGAGGATAGTAGCCCTACTACAGTCTCGCAAAGCGGTAACCCCCAATACCATTTAAACCCTAGGAAACACGGCCTCAACGAAATATCCCCCACTCCTTCCCTTTCTAGACATCTTACCCACTGTGATACACTTGGACACCACCCCGTCGGCCGCGGGAATCCCAAGACTTGGGAATACCGACATATATCATAAGTTACCCTCTTGCGCCTTTTGGATATTTTCTTTCGCGGCTGGATGAGGATTTACGATTTTCTGTCTATTATACTGTACAAAGTTCTGTAGAGTTTAGTCCGAGTGAAATTTCCACCGTTAAGAAGGCCGAGCTTATACACAGCTTGTAGATTTCGCCATTCAGTATCTAATTCCTCTCCCCTCTGTAAATTCTTACATGTCTTGTTTTTTGTCTTGTATGGTTTCCCTATTCTTCTCCCTCCCCCCCCCCCGAATGATAGTTAAACTACATAATATACTGTTTTTTAAAAAAAGGATAATAATAATAGCGAAATGTGGTGTAGGTGGCGCGAGAATTCTTGAGGGGTTTGTCAAAAACTAGATAAAGACCGTACTGTACTTGCGGGTAGCAGACCAGTAGCAGCCACCGGCCGGCAGCTAGAAATACCAGACTAGCTTCTTCGAGAACTATGATGGAACGAATTTTGATCTCTCGATAGCGCTCTCTTCGCAAGACAATGCGAGTAGAGAGGGAAAAAGAAAAATATTGCAGGGAGTTTTGATGTCTACCTGTATTTCAAGTCCTGAGGGAGTTAGAACCCAATTTTTATTTTTTTAAACTTGGCAAATGCCTTAGAGTTCCGCCGCCGCAAAGTTTATAAAGTAGAGTAGAGAACAAAGGGGCACAAACCACGTGCTAATACAAGTCAAGCAATGTAAGAATACAAGTGCCTGGCTATTGAACCTCTTTATAGTGAATCCCCGGCTATGGAACAGTGCCTCACGGCCATGCTAGTGAACTTACAGCAGGGTATAGTTTCCTATCTTGAACTCCCGTAGTAAAAATTAGTGAACGAGACTTAGAAGTCTGAACTCTTGGCATTCATTACAGCTAGGTGCGACCGTAGACGCGTGCTGTAATCACCAAGTACAAAATATCATATCTTCAAGGAATAAGTTTATAAATACCGCCCACCGTTTGCAAACAGCAATTCTTCCACCCTGACTTTCCCAGGAAGCATGGCTAGTTACAAGAATACCAATTGCGAAAAGCCAGCTTGGTAAAACATGACCCTCACAAACCCTTTCCGTACCACACCAAAGAGCCTCGACAGAATCCGGAAACCGCAGCCACCCCGCTGAGTCAAAGTGCACTTGAGATTATTCCTCTGCTTTTTTTCGTTTGTGTTCTCCTGCTATCCAGCCGATCGCGGATCTAGCGAGTGTGATGGGGGTAAGGTCTAGAGTTGGATTCTACATATAATACCACCTCGCAGCAGCTTGATTTCCCTTATAGTCCTCTTGAGGGATGCTCAAGTTCCCGTAGGGTAGGATTTTTTGCTTTCCCTGCTCTGCATAATGGATTTTTTTAATAATAACTAATTCTGGGAGGAATTGAGCTCCTTCTGATTGCGCAGGGGTTAATTAGTTCTCGACATCTTAACTACTGGGCAAGCTAGGTATTTCACGCAATGTTACGGCGGAAACAAATACTGTAAGATAAAAACCTTAATCATTTGGCTGTGCTACGGCGCTAGGCTTTCCTCTCTCGGTAAGGTCAAAAAAAACATTTCTATGATACCCCGGAAGGGGAACAGAGGGTTGTGCCCATGTTGCATTTTTTGCTCTTTTTCTCAAGAGGGGGACTTTGGGCCACAGAGCACACCGCCCAGTTATTCAGGTTTTTTTCTGCTGTACTTATCCCGCTGTCGGGCAGATTTGTATTTCTTGCCTGCTACTGAAATTGATATTGCTGCGCCCGCTTCACTTGTGGCAACTAAAAATTCCCGAAGGGTTGTTTAAGGTAAACTGCTATGGGGCGCCAATGCGGACAAGAGATGTGATGAGATATAATACAAGTAGAAACAGATTCAGCTGTTCCCTCTTTTCCCTAATCTTGGGGTTTCTCATAGCAATATATAGGAAATAGGCACTACTGTACAGAACGGGGGGGGGGGCGCATTGAAGATAAGCAACTCCTAAGATCCAAAGGAAACGGTTGAGTTTAAAACATATAAGATTGGCTTCAGTATGGTATTCTACACCTGCGGCTAATCCCCATGACCCTTCTGTCCCGGGGTACTTCAACGGACGCTGACGGCAGACGGAAACCCGTTTTTTCCCGGATGGGGCACCCTATGCCGATTGCCGACAACCCCACGTAGGGTGACCTGTGCAGGATATCAAATGCATCGTTAGAGCCGATACACCCCCAAGAGAAGCAATCGTAAACACCGACACTGATATCTAGAGATAAAATCTCAGGGCGTGGAATAATCGCAGCTGGAACATTTGGATTGAAAAAGCCAGGCGCAAGATGAGATTTGGAGGGGGTCGCAGATTACTGATGCACGCCGTCACACATCTGAGAACCACCAACGGGGGATCTAAAAAAAACCCCGGCGTTCACACCCATCACTCGGCTCCGGGTCAAACTTTGTGCTGGAAATAGCCGCACTCCGAGGCCGTGGTGCTACGCGTATGCACTAGCAAAGGGACGTGCAAGCTATGGAAAGCCCCCTCCTACTTTTCTTCCTTCCTGTCTCTTCCTCGCCTCATCTCTTCCTTCCTACTCTTAGCCTTCCTCATACCTCTTTCTTTCTCACTATTCAACGCAATCAGTCATGAACTTCTTCACCTCTTAATACAAACTCCGAATCTTCACCTGAGCCGTTCCACTTCACTAGGTAAAACCCTCATCGCCGATCATTACTCCTGCATCGATTATTTTCAACACTTCGGAACAGAATCAACTGCCGCAGTCTATAGATTCCCACATATTTTCAGGCTACGACTTTCTCTTACTGTGGCTAAATTACCGACACGATTAGTTAGTGGGCATGCAAGTTTAAGAAGCCGTTTGATTATCATAATACAGTTAACTATAGCAAATTCACTTACTACTGTACCACTGCTCAGTGCGCCTTACCTAGGCTGACCTCAAAAGCAACCGTGGTAATGAATTTTTTTGAGGAATGGGCGGATCCCAGTATACTCACGGAGAGCCGGTTACCTACGGTTGTTTCAACCAGCCTACTTATTTCTCTCTCCCGCTCGGGGTGGCAAGTAAGTTGGATCGTTCAGGCTTATGCTTGACCAGCTCTGTTTAGCCCTCCGTACAAGATAAAAACACAGATCTGCATAGCAGTCGCCGTGATGATTGTGACGAAAACAGATCTTGCAGGGATCTTATAGCCCGAAGAAGCGCATTGCTGAAACGTTTCATTTGTAGCGAGGGCGCGGTGGAGGTTAGAAGAGAAGCCAGTTTTACAATGTACAGGACCCCCCCCCCCCCTGGGAAAAACTGGGAAAACTGGGAATTTTTTTTGTGGCAGTGGTTATACTTCCTTTTACTATCATGTCTGCTACCATACTCGATTCATGGGTGGGTACTCGCTCGCACTACCTAACAAGGGCCTACCTTAAGGGAGTACACATTTGGTGAAGGCTTTCGGAGGGGAGGTAGGGGGGCATAAAATGGCTTCAGACTCGGGAGATTTCCCCGGGTCTATGACATTTTCCGGGCTTCTCTCTGCCAGCCTCCCTACGCGCCTGTCTATGCTGCCGCGGCATGATTGCTCAAGTTATTCCAACACAGTAGTATAATGATAAACCATCCGGTCGAGCTTAGTGCGGTCATTACTCATTCATTCATTATCCAAAAAGAAAAATAACCAATGAGCCTAACAAATACCACCATTTCCCTAGCCTCCCCCGCGGGGTCGCGTCGCTGCATCACTGAATCACACCTCACACCCCGTTACTCCCGACCAACCTCGCCACACAAGCCACAACTTCATTCCCGGAGAGTTCCAAACCCGGATTGTCAATCTTATCTTGCAACACTTGGTCGAGCATGGCACGCAGCCTAGCGACCAGAATTCCGATCCTTCCCCACCCCCGTAACTTCAGCCATCCATCGACCGTAATACCGCGCCCCATTGTGTCGACTTCTAGCGCGCCGCCGAAGAGGAGGAGGGAGTATGCGTTTGTTGCTATTCCCAAGTTAGCATAGTGATACAGGAGATTGGGGAGGGGAGAATACGTGTAACGTCTCTGAGATAGACTTTGTTGCTCTCCACTTTCGAGAAGTAACTCAAGAACCTGGCGTCGCCGGTGAAGCCGGTTGCATCGAAAAGAGTGGAAGAAGGGTGGACAAAGGCGCGGCCGGAGGAGTGGGTATAGTATTTGATTGCCCTCGCTTCCGGGTCCACGGCCAACGCACCGCTGGCCGACCCCGCGAATCTCTGCTCCGGTAAAGCGATCCTCGCGATCTGCGGGTTGAAGGCTGCGGCGATGAGCGCTCTGTGAAGGACAGCGTTTTCCTGGTTTTGGTTCAGCCTAGCGAAATCGCTGGACGAGGGGGAAGAAGAGGAAGAGAGCGGCAGGAAACCGGCCTCCTTTAGGGAGGAAATGTACTGTGCCCGGTTCGAGGATATGTCGAGGAGTGTGTGGTGACTGAGGTGGTTCTCTTCGCACCAGCGCTTCACGTCCCTAACTGAGGTTGTTTGACGGAGGCGCATCCATTCCTGGTGGGCGCGATAGTCCGCCAAAAGGTCCCCTTGTCCATGGGCGAAGGATGTGCGGGCGAGTTTGCTGGCATCGCGGGTTGCAGGGGTATTCGTAAAGGGGCTTCGGGTAGTGAGTATGCTAGCGACCGTCACGGCAACGTCCAAGCAACCGAATATGGCGCCGTACACCATCAACTTTGAGCAACGGAGATCCGCCGGGATGAGAACCAAGTGCCTTCCTAGGGCAGTCAAATCATCGTCTGCTATCGCACCCATGCGCTCGAGGAGTTTCATCGCGCCTTCTACTGCTATGGTGTTTGGAGGTGTTAGTGCCCCTGCTAGGAAACCGCATACGTCGTCTTCCATCGCTTTCACCGCGAGACAGGTCTGCTCGAGCGGGACACGCTTTAATTCCGGCTCGGGCCGCTCAGCCATTCTTTTGTTTTCTGCATTGCGGGTGTAGAGCTTCCAGCATGAACCAGCACGGACGCGGCCGGCACGACCGCGACGTTGCTTGCATGCTGCGCGGGACGCCCATGTTTCGAGAAGTTTGACGACACCGCTGGAGGGGTCGTACGAGGTTTCTTTCACTCTCCCAGTGTCAACTACCGCGACTATGTCCTCAATTGTGATGGAGGTTTCCGCGACGTTGGTTGCTGCGATGACCTTGCGTTTACCATAGGGTGGTGGGGGGAAGACTTTACGTTGGTCGTTAGGGGTGAGGGAAGCGTGAAGAGGCAGTGCATAAAAGCGCTCTATTCCGTTTGGTAAGGTCTTGATAGCTTCGATGCATCGTTGGATCTCCATAGTCCCTGTGTCTGATCAGTAACATTATCGAGTGAGAGGGTATGATCTAATTACCGGGCAAGAATATAAGAATCCCTCCATCGCTAGATCCAAGCATCTCATCGATAGTGCCGACTGTGGCCGCGATGAGGTTATAATTGATCCTATCTCCTAAACTCGCGATAACGCTGGCAACCCTCGGATCCGCCCCTTGGACATCTTCATGATCGGCAGTCTTGACGGGCATTAACCTCCCCCCGCCATTAAACCCAGTCTTGACAATAACCTGGTCAAGGTAGTAATCCTCAACCGGGAACGTACGGCCCCTAATCTCGACCCTACGAACCTTCTCCTCCCCTCCAAAATAGTCTGAGAAAATCTTCGCATCAAGAGTAGCACTCATGAGCACTACCCTGAGATCCTTCCGGACAGCCAACTTCCTTTTCAAAAGGATTAGCAAGAAGTCTGTATCGAGGCTGCGCTCGTGCACCTCGTCGACGAATATGTGCGTTACTTCATCGAGGGTATCGCCCATTTGGAGTCTTCGTAGGAGGACACCGGTAGTGACGAACGTGATCTTTGTTGTTGCGGGGTTCTGCTTTGATTCGCCGCGGATGGCATACCCGACCTCCTGACCCACTCGGGAGCAGCGCTCATCGCTGACTCGGTCTGCTAAACCTAGAGCAGAGATACGACGGGGTTGGGTACATATGATATTTGTGACATGTCCAAGCTGCTGGTCGATCATATCATCCAGAATGAATTGAACAGCCTGCGTACTTTTCCCGCTTCCGGTCTCACCACTGATGATTGTGACCTGGCAATCATTTACGGCGCTGACGATGTCTTCCATCATATCCCATGCCGGTAGACGCATGCGTGCTTGCAGCATATTTTGCACATCCGGCAGAGAGTATTTGGCCTTTTTAGCCGCAAGGAGCCGCATACTAGGTTCTTTGCCGGGAGTCCAATCAATAGGCTTAGAGTTTCTTGAAGTGCGGCGTCGAAAGGCTTTTGCTTTTGCCTTGTTCGGGAGTGGAACGTCATCTTCATTGCTGCCCGTAACACCGCTAGTGACGTCGCGAAGTCTCCCCGGGGACTCAATAATTCTAGCGATATTGCTCTCAAGCCAGTCCACCACTGTAAAGATCATCTGTTCGCCGAGAAGAGTGTTTGCGTGTTTTGCTGTCTGTTTGATAATACTAAGCTTGACCTGTGCTGACAGTCTACTGTCTCCATCCTCCTCGGTGGAGAGTGTAAGCGTCGGGATTGTCTGCGGGTATTCCAGTTCCCAAGTCGCCGAGGTCGGCTTTCGGATCTCTAGGAATATCTTTTTGGGCAGCTTTAAGCCCTGTATAGGAGGATTGGAAAGCAGTACTTTGAAGTGCGTGGGCTTTATCTGGGTGTACCTCTCGGGGCCCCAGATTGCCTCTAGACTACCAATTTCCTCTGCCCAGAGGTCGGTGTCTGAGAAGGAAATCAACGACTCTTCCTTGGCACCTCGGGGGGTCTTTTGGTAGCCGTAAACCAGAATTTGCATCAAAGCCTCTGCTGCACGCTCTTCATCTCCGGCGTTGAGGATGAGGACTTCACGGCAAAGGTCCAGAGAGTAACCAGCGGCAGACAATCCTGGAATATAGTTAGCAACGTCAATGACAATTCTGAATGAGAATCCACACGTTTGGCAGCGTACTCCATCGGCAAATCTCCGGAAGAAAACGTGACACCGGTAGCATAATTCCCCGGCAAAAACCTAACCGGAAGGTCATCCTCCGGAACATGAATTAACAACCACTCTACAATATAATCAGCCACAATCACCTCATAAAAAGAGCACCCCGGCAAGAGCCCCCACCTAAAGCTTCCTCCTTATCCTTCACCCAACCGCAAGCCTCCTCAACGTGCGCCCTCTTAAAATCTAACCTGACTAGCTCCGAGACGACCTTCGACATCAAATCCCTGGCCATGCTAACCCCGACTGGGTTCCAAACATGATACTTCCGGACCAATCCTTCCACCTCCCTCCGTTGACTAGTCCCCATGTCCACGACCGGAACTCGATGCCACCCCTTCAGCTTCTCATCGACTGCCTCCGCAGGCTTCTCCTTTTTAGCCTCCGCCTGGGCTTTTGCCTTGGCAGCTTCCGCCGCTAACCACTCGCGCTTGTCGAGGAATGGGTCAGCGACATACATCCAAGCATTATTCCTTGCGAATTCCATTCTCTTGATCTCGTCGAATATAGCCCAGTAGGTCTTGTGTGTCGGTGGGAGCATCATGTGGGTGTTCCTCATAGAGGAGACGCGGTGGAGGGCATAAGTAGCCGCAAAGTGTCTGGCCTCGGGGGGAGAGGACATCTGTAGATTCATTGGTGTGCCGTCGGGCATCTCGAAGGGCGGAGTATAACGCATTGACTCATTGTGGCTGGTTTTGGGATTGCTGTATGTCACGGTCACTGATGATACGAAACCTTTGGTGGCATCCTTCTTCTATTATGTTAAAAAGAAGCGGGGGGAAACTCTATTAGTAGATGTTTTTATCGATGTACTGGCAAAGGAACGGGATGAACTGCATACAACATAATAATCAGGGTTATTCCATCCTGCTTTTACACAATGCTCATAAAACAATGTCTGCGGTAACTTCCCAGTCCAAGATAACCCCCCAATCAATTGCTGAACCGTTTTTGCCCTACTTTCACCACCCTTAGAGGCAGAGGCAGAGCTTTCAGCCTCGCTAGCAGTAATAACCGGACTTTTCCCCTTAGATCCAACAGTTGTTCCATTAGCCTTGTTTGTCCCCGGCTTCGCTTTCGACTTCTTCACTGCGGGGCCCGCAGGCGATGGAGGTGATGCCTCCGGGCCATCGGCCACGGATGATTTGGAACTCTTTTTTTTCGGGGGCATGTGTATGTGCTTCTCTCTCCCTCTCTGTGTGTAGTTGTTTGTTGTTGTCGGTACAGTATGTGTGCTGAAATTCGGGTATGTGCTGTGTTGGTCGCGCAGACAGTAAAAAGGTGGTGGGTTAGTTTAGGTATGTACTCGGGCATGAAGGTAAGTGATGAGACGGACAGGGATACGGATGACCGGGGAGCATATCTGTGCGTGACACAATTCCAGTAAAAGCAGCGTGATCTCTCCGGCTTGAAAGTAACTTTTCTGGGTGAGAATGCGCTCATAACATGTTCCCGAGTTGGCGCCGCTCTACGGGTTCTCGCGCTGTGCACAGATATATGGACCGGCCACCTGTACCCCTGTTCGTCTCATCATTAACCCCATACCCGAGCAGGGTAGCTTAGTAGCAGGGTGGGACTCTTGTCACGGTAACTTTAATAAGTTATCGCCTATGATAGCTTCAACCTGACTGCAGCTACCCGTCCGTATGATACAATATCTTCGCCAAGCTTTGAGGCTCATGGTGGATAAGGGTTAGGGTTGTGAATGACGGAACAATGTGAAATTTGCTGATCACGTTCAAACTTAATCTAACTTTGATCTCCATTGTCTTCCCCCACCACCATCACCGTCAAGCGATTGCCTTCTCGCGGAGCTCTCGGACTCATAATGCCAAACAAGAAAAGCCGCAGCAAGAACTTGCCCAAGATAGAGTTTCTTCCTCCCCCCCTCTCCATAACTGCTCAAACCCGCTGACGAAAAAAAACAAAAACTAGTTACGACCTTCCGACCCCAACGGCTCAACCCCCAACAAAGAAGCGCAAACGCTCCCAGAGAACTGATGACGATACTCCGAAGGAATTTACTCGCCTCCTCTCCCGCATCCAACGAAACAAACCCATGCCAAACGGCCTCGATGACCCCCCCGTGAAAGCGCGAAAATCCCATCCGGCCCCAGAGCTAAAAATCCAACCTAGAGAATCCCTCCGGCAATTCAACCGTCGTGTCAATACTAGTCTGCCAATATCATTGAAACCAGAGGGGAGTACCAAAGCGCAGCGTGCGAAAGAGAAGAAAAAGAAAGAAAAGACCAAGCCTACCCCTGTCGATGGCAGCGGCGATGATAGTGATGGCGAGGGGAAAGCTTGGGGTGAGGAAGGGGAAGGGGGAAAGCGCAAGCGCGGGAGGAATAAGGGTCGCGCAGGAAGTCCCGATCCCTGGGCTGCGCTTGCGGAGAAGCGACGGGTGGCGAAGTTCTCGGATTTGGCGAAGGCACCGCCGACCCTTGTTAAGCCGAAGAGCGTGCTGCGCTCCCGCGGGATTGTAGATGTTGAGGGGGTGCCGAAGAGTTCGGGTAGTTTGGCTAGGAGGGAGGGGTTGGCGGGGGAGAGGAGGGGTGTAGTTGAAGGGTACCGGAGGTTGGTCGAGGAACGGAGGAGTGGAAAGGGGGCTGGCAGGTAGTCCGATGGGGGGGTGTGTGGAAGACAGGTAGCGTTGTTGGCACTAAGTCGCAAGAGTTCGTACCATGGCACAGCCCTCCAAATCGATGTGCCCGGCATGGCACTATATAGTGGCCGGGCAATACATGTATAAATAAAATGACTTTGTAGGAAGAAAAAAAGGAGAGTATATCTACAAGCACGATTCACATTGAATGCCCCCCACTTCCCATCCTTGTAAGTTCTCACTGTGCTGAAGAACCTGAATATTTCCTTCCTCAATAACAGAACCGGTCCACGGCAATTGAATTGTACCAGGTGTGCCGTCAGCTAATCCCACAACACTCTGGCATTTCATAGTTGGTCGGGTTAATTGGTTCGGAACTCGAACACAAGTGATAATGCATGATTTTCAGGATCTGATATTATCAGGGATTTTCCCCGCAGAAGAACCCCTCATGGGCGTTGAGGCTTAGATGATACCGGGGCCTATGATACAGTACAACTGGAAGCCCGGATAGACAGTGGGTATGTAGGGGGTGTTTGGCAAACGCGATTTGAAATTGCGTCTCGCCAAACGCCCGCCGAGTTGATTCTGATCTGAGCCGGAATTTGTGAGATGGTCTTTTGTTATATTTCGTTCTAAATTATTACTGCTTAACTTAACCGGGGAATTACTTTCCCTCTCTTCGACACACCAAAAGCATCGCATTGCTTTAATATTCCCCAAATTTAACATTCGCATAACCCTAAATCAACAATTTTCCGAATCAGAAAATCAAATCACCCTTTCCAAATCATCATTTGACCTTAGTACAATCCCCCCATGGCCTAACTTATTTAGAGGCTTGAACCTGTACCTGCTCCAGAGCCTGATCCTCAATTCCTGGCCCCAGTTCAAAGGACCCGTAACACATCCTCTAGTTACACTATGGAACTTGCTGCCATGCGCTACCCACTAACTTGTGCACCAGCACACAGCCCCCCCAGGTAGAAAAGCGAGAACGGACACAGATCAGGACAGCCACAATTATTCTCACTATCATTCAATGCCTCCATGCCTTAAGGGTATGGATGAAGCCGTTATCACAATCACTAGTGCGACGTAGGCGTCCTTCCCTATTCCGGTACTTACGCCGGGGAAGGCCATGTAGTCATTTGCCCGATGATCTGCGCGCTCCACTTACGCTAGGCGTCGGGGGTAATTGCGGGTCCACTTCGTCAGGCGGTCATAAGGTTTCTCGCGCCCCTTCAGCAACTCCTGCCCAATCTTGTTGTCCTCACCACCAGTGACCAGGTACTTCCTGCTCGGACCCGGGCGCATAACCTTGGGTACACGAGCGTATGGGTTGCTATGGGCCTAGAGGAGTTTTCCCCCGTAGGCGCCCTTCGGGGGTAGATATGCTGATTCAATAGTTTCAGTGGTAAGCTTCCTTCATTGTAGTTTCCATGCGTATTTATAGCCCTTATCATGTGCACAGTGATGGCGTTGTTATCTCCGGTTGCTGCAGTCACTTTGCTGCCGTGGTCTTAGCCTGTGCTCACCTCTATATGGATGGACACCTCGCGATCTAACATTGTCAGTTAGCGTCATAACCCCTCACTCGGTGATACTGCTATTCAGGAGAGGGAAGAGAAGCCACATTTTTGGGTGGTATGCAGCCTCTTGAGGGAGCCCTAGGGTCGCGCTGGAGGATCATTGGCCGGATTTGCCGCTGGGATGTTATCTCCGTATATCCAAAAAATTTCGCCCACAGAGTATTTCTTGCGGGAGGTCGTTCTCCACATACTAACTAGGATCGGTGTTTGGGGCGCCAGCAATGACCGCGCCTAGAGGCTGCTGTGTCCATGCCTGATACCTTCTCGCTTGGAAGTCTCCCCGGCACGCTCGAATGAATATCGGTGGGATTCGAAATCCTTTCTATATAGCACCATCATCGCCGGGGGCTACTACTAACCTTAGGGTTGGCGCCCACCCATTCCCTGCATCTATCGAGATATCGTATGTTTGATAACCTCATGGTAATTACCACATAGAGCGCTCGCTACGCGCCCCCTTGTGTGCCCCGTTTCCCAGACTGCATCTCCCTAGCAGTCATACTTTTTGTCCACGATACCCCCTTAACGGGTTCATACACTGCCGGAATGCTGGCAATCTCCCTTAACCCAAGTCACATCCTTCTCAATGTCTGAACCCGATTTCGGGAATTACCGCATGTAGCTAGCTATCCATACTAGATTTTTTACACCAAGCATGCGACCTGGGCTAAAGTCGCGCATGGAGTGGATAGGTGGGAGATTATAGTTCGTGTTTCTTGCTATCTTCATGAAAGCGTGGGGTAGGGTGGGCGACCAGGCGGATGTTCAAGCTTGGTCCGGGGATGCTCCTACCACCGCCGGAGGAAGAGGGAGAGGCAGGAGGACTAGAGGAGCTTCACGGGATGGGGGGAGAACATGGTTTTCCGTATGCAGTGGGAGCCCTGCTGAAATCGTTCCTAAAAACAGGGTGGCTGTGAGGGTTTTGCAAAGCATGAGGGATAAAATATCACTGAGGGATTATCTTAGGGTTAAAAACCACAAAGGTTTTTGGTTTTGAGCTCCGGTTTTCGGGAAAATGAAATTTTTTAGATGTAGTTTTGAGGAAATGGTGGGGGGTTGAGGGAATGGCAGCGCTTGAGAGCGGGAATGGATTCCGTATGGGTTTGGGGGTTGAGGGATGCCGTGCGTTGTTTGGATGTTATGATATCATACAAAGCTAGTCAGTGGCTTTCCCTACGAATTTAGCTTTCGTCTGGCTTGGGAGTTTCACGTAGCTTTTTTTGTGGGGAGGTTTCATCCGAAGGTGTCAAGGATAAGATGGGGTCTGATCTGTTAGGGGAATGTGCAGATCGGCTTGTGGTGGACTTTGAAGATTTGAGGGGGTTGTGTTTTGAGCAATAGTACTGTATGGGTAATGTCGGAACCAAGCATTAGAAGTCCACAGACGGAATGTGTCTATTCAGAGATCCGAATCAAAGCCAGGCACTTTGCATCGAAATTGTCGACAAAAGTGCCCGACCCGACCTCAACCCTCCTGAATACCCCGGGAATAAGCACAGCAGCTTGTGGTTGGTGAACTATTATTGAGGATCGAGTTGTTGGCACAGCATCTGAAGATAATCAGAGTTATTGATAAAATCTTATTCGGGAAAAGCTGCAGGATGAGTATAGCAAGTAGTATTTCACCCCCGGATATCGCCGTTGGCCGAAGATTTCTGAGTGAAAAGATGTGAAACTTCCTCTTTACATCTTACCCTTTAGACTTGTCTTCTTAGGATTTAATTGCAGAGAGCTGGAAAGTATTGTGAGCTCCCATACTGCCCGGTATGGGCTCACAATTTGCTGCCCAAAGATAGTTCGGTGGCTCCTTCTCCTTTCTTTGATTTCCTTCAAAAGGGACTCTGATCCACGCGGGTGACTTCCACTTGCTGTTCCTAAATGCCCTGTGACCCGCTGTCCTGATTGGGTTTCTCCAGAAGAGTCTACCACTTGTGGATTAGATTGAGGGTCATGAAAAACGCAAGTGAGGCCCACGGGGTGTGCCCAGACTCACTGTAACTGCCCAGAAAGAGTTCCTTATCCGTGTGAGACCCCCGTACGACTGTCGGCTGCCTTCCCCACCAGCTTTACGCCGAATACAATAAGCAGGCACGCATAAATAATCACTCGATAGCAACAGATCGTCGCAGATGCCCAATGAAGATCTGACCGGCGCTCGCGGCGGATAAGTGTTACTATAGGATATCCTGTTCAATTGCAGGATTCAAAAAAATTCCCAGCGGCGGTATCTAGTATGCACAGTAGCATTACGAGTCAACTGCCTAAAAATGTAAATAGGATGCATAAAATATAAGAGTGTAATTATCTTTTGTAATTAGTAACAGTGGTGGAAATCCAATGGAAATGGATTGCACAACCTCATAGAGAAATTCTAGATCCCTTCCAGAACACCGCTCAAGTAATTCCTTTCCAGTCTAGCTATAACATGGCAAGTGAAAAAATTCCTAGAGAAATAACTGCTAAAACTCCACGCAAGAGAAAAAGGGAATATACAGGACACCTCCAATAGGTCGACTTAGTCTCCTTTAGCTTTACAAGAATACCATGGTTCCAAGATTTGGAGGGCTCAGGTTTCGAGAAAGGCCGGGGAATAGGGGTAGTAATTCCGAGAGGGCAGCGGGTGTACGCTAAAACAAGTTGAACAAGACTTGACCGCTTCTCTGGGTTGAAGGGGAAAGTGGTCCAAATCCGGAATCGAAGCCAGCAAGAAGGTTTATGGTTCCGAGGGCCGGGGCAGAGGTGGGGGCGAGGATTTCCAGTCTAGAATTAGCTTTGCGACTCCCTTGTGCTCGCTATTGTGAGCATACAGGAGTGGTGTTAGGCCGAGGTCGTCTCGCCTGTCGGGGTCGACATCCCCTCGTCCCAGTAGTATCTGCACCACTCCATCGTGCCCGTTCCAAGCAGCATACAGTAGTGGCGTTCGGTGAGCACCGTCTGGTTTATCGGGATTGACACCCCACCCGAGCAAGAGGTGCACCACTTTCGTGTCCATTGCTGGCAGCATGCGAGAGCGGCGTTCGGCCGACCCAGTCTACCCTGTTGGGATTGGTATTCCCCTGGCCGAGTAACAGCTGCACCACTCCCCTGTGCCCATGCATAGCAGCATACAAGAGTGGCGTTCGGTCCAACTTGTCTAGCCTGTCGGGGCTGATATCCCCCCGGCCCAGTAGTAGCCGCACTATTCCCTCGTGCCCATTGGTAGCAGCATGAAAGAGCGGTGTTCAGACCAAACCGTCTGGCGTGTCGGGGTTGACACCCCCCCGATCAAGTAGCAGCTGCACCACTTCCTCGTGCCCATGCTTGGCAGCGTACGCTATAGTGGTGACAGGTAATCTTTGTCTGACTTATCGGGATTGACATCCCCCCGCCCTAACAGCAGCTGCACCACTTCCTCGTGCCCACTCCGAGCAGCCTATCCTAGCGGTGTAATATCATACCCAGGAAATCTCCTCGGTTTATGTTAAAACCTCCTATTTCTATCAAAGACCTAACAACTTCAACGAGCCCGAAGAAGGACGCGCAGTGTATTCTCGTGAATGGGGAATAGTCGCCGGACTGGTAAATGTGGAGGGAGTCTAAAAGTAGTCTAATGGATATGTGATTATCATGCTGCCCAAAGAGCTTCAATGCAAGTGACTTTGCATTATCTGAGAGTTCCTTTTTCGCATGCGTCCCCCAGTGTAAAGCAGAACATCGGAGGAGGGGAACGGTTCGAGTGTCGAGAAATTGAGTTGCCGAAAGGTTCATGACCTTCCGGGAATTCAGGTATGTCAAACATGTCTCCGCGATCGCCGAGCGAGGTCTCTGGAAGAGATCTGGGCGACCGGAGAGATACTCGCGGAGCGTGAAGTGGACTAGCCGGACGATCGATCCTTCCTTATCCACCACGGCAAGGCCTTGACAACAGCCGAGCACCGTCCGTATCGAGGGAGCATTGTCCACATCAAAATCTGTCGACCCGATTTCAACCGCCAGGGCATGACACAACTCATCTGCTTCCAACGGCCGCTCCGAATGACATATCCACATCAAAGCCATCATTCCGAGTCTAGACCTCTCCACACCTTGCGTTCTTACGCGTCCAAGAGTGGCGCCGTAGACATCTTCCAAGCCTAAGTCACGGGCCATTATGCGAAGCTTCTCCCGCCGCCGGCGGATGGTTGGTTCTTGTAGGATCGCCTCAAGGTTCAGAGATGCTAATAAGTTAGAAATCTGGGCGTATATCTATTAGTGAATAACTTAAGGCAGGTCTCTCCAGGCAGGCGACCCGACTTACATCTCCGAGACAGTTTCGGGAACCTTCTTTACAATTTCCGACTCCAACCTTTCGTCCATCGCGTCGGGGCTTGGGTCATCTTCCAATCTCCTGCGGATGTAATGAATTATATCATCTTTCCAGGGGCTTACCGATATAGCCATCACTCCTCTGGGAAGGCGGGTTTCCACCTCGCCACGGATGTGCTGCCTTCCGGTTAGGAACACTCGAGTGGTTGGTGACTTTTGGATAATTTCGCTAAGTGAAGTAAGAATTTTTGCCCGATCTCTTACAGCGCATTCGTCCATAGCGTCGATGCAGACAAAGGTGGGCTTCAAGGATGTGACAGCCACCGACAGCTTGACAATTTGGTCGAGTCGTAGACTCCGACCCCCAATAACCTTCTTCTGCTCCACAAATTCCTGCGTGATTTCTTCCGGGATCTTCTCCAACCCACCCACCACCTGTTTCAGAAGAGCACCGAGCATACTCCCCGGCGTCTGCTCCTTTCCCGCGGCGAAATCAAAGTTAAAACATGTGATAGCAATATCCTGCCCTCCGGCTCGATCACATAGGGTATCTACTTGGTTGCGAGGTACAGCACAAGTGTTCGCGTTATTTTGACCCCACGCGGTACGATCGCCTGGGTGGGTTGACGAGAGGGAGATGTCTGGGTGTAAGTGCTTCTCTATTGGAGGTTTCTAGCTAACAGCTTCTTAAAGTAGTGAAAACTTCTACATCTATAAATAACCCTATCCGTTCGTGGCCTAGTGTGTCCGCACACGTCCACACTTCAGTGTTCCTCTATGTGCGCTTCCGGCTACCTGCGCCCCTTGATGCTTCTAATACAACATTATACTACTGGGATTATTATACCGTTAAGAGCACATTAGTACAAAGCTAACTCACCACCCCTATCCATCCAAAAACTCCTTTCGGCGATGTAATTTACGATTCTATGGTGGATAGAGGTCACATTTCCTATCTTCACCAGCTCATCCGCGCCATCTTGCAACATACCAAGACTGCCCCACCAGACATTCTCGGATCCGAGGAGTAAACATATCAAAACCAAGTCCTAATCGAGCTCCTCAATGAATGGTCCCGGATCACACACCTTGGGCCTCTTGCTCCTGACTCTGCCACCGGAATTGGCCTAGAAAAAATGCCTTACCAACGGGAGACCCCTCAACACCAGTGTTCTGCCTTCTTCGCAGGCTTTACGCTAAATCTAATGGGTGGGTACCCATGATAATCACTCGGTGGCGGTAGATCGTAGCCAACGCGCAATGAAGATCAAATAGGAGCTCGTAGTGGAGGTGTGTTGCTATGGGATATCCGGTTCTAATCACAGGGCCCAGAAGAATTCTCTATGGCGGCATCTCGTAACTTATGTAACATTAAGGACCAACTGGCCAGGCGCGTGAATAGGATGCATAAAATGTAGGGGTGTGGTTGTCTTCTGTTATTAGAAATAGGAGGGAAAATTCAGTAGAAAAATGTATTACACACAGCGAAAGTCTAGATTCCTTCCCGAAAGCCGCCCAAGTCTTCCCTTTCCCGTCTAGTTATAAAATGATACACGAAAAAATATCTAGAGAAATCACTTTCCGAAAACTCCATCTAGGCAAGAGAAAGAGAGAAAAAAAGGAATATACAGGGCACCCTCAATGCGCCAACTCAGTATCCTTTAGCTTTACCAACAATCCCATGTACCAATATTTGGAGGGCTCAGGTTTCGAGAAGGGCCCGGGAATAGAGATGGCAATGTCTTGAAGGTAGTGGATGCAGGCTATAAGAGGCCGAATAAGACTGACGGGCTGGCAGAGGGGATAGCGGGAACTTCTATGGGAAGTGATGCAAATCCGGAACCAAAGGCAGCAAGAAGGCTTATGCTTCCGAAGAGGGAGGCAGGGCTAGGCGCGAGGGTTTCCAGTCTAGTATTAACTTTGCGATTATCTTATGTTTGTTATTGTTAGCGTACGAAAGTGGTGTTAGGCCGGAGCTGTCTCGTCGGTCGGGATTGACGTCCCCCCGCCGGAGTAGCAGCCGCACCACCCACTTGTGCCCATACTTGGCAGCATGCGAGAGCGGCGTTTGGCCCGACAGGTCTGGCCCGTCCGGGTTGACATCCTCCCGCCCCAGTAGCAGCTGCACCACTCTGGCGTGCCCATTCTTGGCAGCATATGCTAATGGGGTTTGGGTACCATTGTCTGGCTTATCGGGATTGACATCTCCCCGCCCCAGTAGTAGGCGCACCACTCCCTCATGCCCATTCTCGGCTGCATGCATTAGTGGGGGTCGAAGAAAACCATCTGGCCTATCGGGGTTGACATCCCCCTGCCCAAGTAGTAGTTGCACCACTCCCTCATGCCCATTCCTGGCTGCACCCATCAGTGGGGTTCGGAGAGAACCATCTAGCCTATCGGGGTTGACATCCCCCCGCCCCAGCAGCAGCTGCAGCACTCCCTCGTGCCCATTCTCGGCAGCATGCGCTAGTGGAGTCCGGCCACATCCGTCTGACTTATTGGGGTTGACATCCCCCCGCCTCAGCAAAGGCTGCACCACTCCCCCATGCCCATTCATAGCAGCATATGAGAGCGGCGTTTGACCCAACAGGTCTGACATATTAGGGTTGACACCGCCCCGTCCTAGTAGTAGCTGCACCACTCCCTCGTGCCCATTCTCGGCTGCAACCGTTAGTGGTGCTAGGCGGAAACCATCCGTCTTATCGGGGTTGACATCCCCCCGCCCAAGCAGTAGCCGCACCACTCCTTCGTGCCCGCTCATGGCAGCATACCTTAGTGGGGTTCGGCCAATGGTGTAATACCCATGTGGTCTCCTTGGTTTATGTCAAAACCTCTCATTTCTACCAAAGACCTAACAACTTCAACGAGCCCGAAGAAGGACGCACAGTGTAGTCCCGTGAACGGGAGAGGGCCGCTGGGCTGATAAAGGCCTGCGTATTGGGACCCTAAAAGTAGCCTAATGGATATGTGATTATCATACCGCCCAAAGAGCTTCAGTGCAAGTGATTTTGCATTATCCGAGAGTTCCTTTTTTCCATGCGTCCCCCAGTGCGAAGCAGAATATCGGAGGAAGGGAACGGTTCGAGTGCCGAGAAATTGAGTTGCCGAAATGCTTATGACCTGCTGGGAATTCAGGTATGTCAAGCAGGTCTCCACAATTTCCGAGTGAGGTCTCCGGAAGAGATCGGGACGACTGGAAAGATACTCGCGGAGTGTGAAATGGACCAGCCGGACAATCGAGCCTTCGTTATCCACCACGATAAGGCCTTGACAACAGCTAAGTGTTGAAATTCCGTTATATTTCCTATGTGCATTTCATAACACTACCGTGTATTCTTTTACTTAGTTTGTGTTTCGGCTCCACCTGTACACCGCTTACATTACTACAGCTAAGATATATATTATGGT
>Ga0307509_10000409_pt1 | contig 72273 bp, 69 predicted proteins | sample 10_EM_MG_FD_202245 | JGI IMG/M metagenome (GOLD analysis project Ga0307509, IMG submission 202245) | Populus trichocarpa ectomycorrhiza microbial communities from riparian zone in the Pacific Northwest, United States - 10_EM | ecosystem: Host-associated > Plants > Roots > Unclassified | place...
AGCCAGGCTTCGTCGAAGTGCAGCGTGTCGATGTAGCCGTCGAGCGAGTGCTTGATGGTCTCGGTGTTGTAGAGCACGCCGTCGTAGGTGCTCTGCGTCAGCGTCAGGATGCGCGGCTTGACCGTCTTGGCGTCCACGCCCTTCAGCAGCGGGTTCGCGGCGATCTTCTTCTTGATCGCCGCCGGCGAGAACTCGCTCTCGGGGATGGGCCCGATGATGCCGTAGTGGTTGCGCGTCGGCCGCATGAACACCGGCACTGCGCCGGTCATGATGATCGCGTGCAGGATGGACTTGTGGCAGTTGCGGTCGACCACCACCACGTCGCCCGGCGCGACCGCGTGGTGCCACACCATCTTGTTGCTGGTGCTGGTGCCGTTGGTGACGAAGAAGCAGTGGTCGGCGTTGAAGATGCGCGCGGCGTTGCGCTCGCTCTGCGCGATCGGGCCGGTGTGGTCGAGCAGCTGGCCGAGCTCGTCGACCGAGTTGCAGACGTCGGCACGCAGCATGTTCTCGCCGAAGAACTGGTGGAACATGCGGCCGACCGGGCTCTTCAGGAAGGCGACGCCACCCGAGTGACCCGGGCAGTGCCACGAATACGACCCGTCCTGCGCATAGTCAACCAGCGCCTTGAAGAACGGCGGTGCCAGGCCGTCCATGTAGCTCTTGGCCTCGCGGATGATGTGGCGCGCCACGAACTCCGGCGTGTCCTCGAACATGTGGATGAAGCCGTGCAGCTCGCGCAAGATGTCGTTCGGCAGGTGCTGCGACGTGCGCGTCTCGCCATAGAGGTAGATCGGCACCTCGGAGTTCTTGAAGCGCACTTCCTCGATGAACTTGCGCAGGTTCAGCACCGCCGGGTCGAGCTCGGGACCGGCGGTGAATTCCTCGTCGTCGATCGACAGGATGAACGCGCTGGCGCGGCTCTGCTGCTGCGCGAACTGGCTCAAATCGCCGTAGCTGGTCGCGCCCAGCACCTCGAAGCCTTCTTTCTCGATCGCCGCCGCAAGCGCGCGTATGCCCAGGCCCGAAGTGTTCTCCGAACGAAAGTCCTCGTCGATGATGACGATGGGAAAGTTGAAACGCAGCATGGGCGGGCCTCTGAAATCAACGGCACAGAAAACGAAGCGCGAAGTGTAGGGCCACTTGATGACACGCCTACACTGCGCGCAAACACCCGCACTGAGGAATCGCCATGGACCTGTCCACGCCCACGCTCTGGTGGATCGCCGCTGGCGTCGTGGTCGCCGCCGAGCTTGCGAGCGGCACCTTTTACCTGCTGATGATGGCGCTCGGTCTGGCCGCCGGCGCCGTGGCTGCGCACCTGGGGCTGGCGCTCAGCGCCCAGGTGATCGTCGCCGCGCTCGTCGGCGGCGGCGCGACGGCCATCTGGCACTGGCGGCGCTACAGGCAACCGCAGTCAGCCCCTGCCGCCGAGAACCGCGACGTCAACCTCGACATCGGCGAGCAGGTCGTCGTGCGCACCTGGGTCGACGACGGCACGACCCGCGTGCAATACCGTGGCTCGGCCTGGACCGCGCGTCTCGCACCGGGCGCGGCCGCAGTGTCGGGCGCGCACCGCGTCGTCGCCGTCGAAGGAAACTGGCTCGTGCTCGCACCCGTCAACCCGCGCTGAACCCAGCCTCGCCTCAAGTCAACGGAAGCACCTCATGGAATTCGCCCTCATCGTCGCGGTCATCGCCGCCCTCTTCATCATCCGCACGATCAAGATCGTGCCGCAACAGCACGCCTGGGTCGTCGAGAAGCTCGGCAAGTACGACCGCACGCTCACCCCGGGTCTGAAGTTCGTCGTGCCCTTCATCGAGCGCGTGGCCTACAAGCACTCGCTGAAGGAAGTGCCGCTGGACGTGCCCAGCCAGGTCTGCATCACCAAGGACAACACCCAGCTGCAGGTCGACGGCATCATCTACTTCCAGGTCACCGACCCGATGCGCGCGAGCTACGGTTCGAGCAACTACATCTCGGCGATCACCCAGCTCGCTCAAACCTTGCTGCGGTCCGTGATCGGCAAGATGGAGCTGGACAAGACCTTCGAGGAGCGCGACCACATCAACATGTCGGTCGTGGCCGCGCTCGACGAGGCGGCGAGCAACTGGGGCGTGAAGGTGCTGCGCTACGAGATCAAGGACCTGACGCCGCCGGCGGCCATCCTGCATTCGATGCAGGCGCAGATCACGGCCGAACGCGAGAAGCGCGCGCTGATCGCGGCGTCCGAAGGCCGCAAGCAGGAGCAGATCAACATCGCGACCGGCGAGCGCGAGGCCTTCATCGCGCGGTCCGAAGGGCAGCGCCAGGCCGAGATCAACAAGGCCCAGGGCGAAGCGGCGGCCATCGTGGCGGTCGCGGACGCCACCGCCGAGGCGATCCGCAAGATCGCCGAAGCGATCCGCTCGCCGGGCGGCGAACAGGCGGTGCAGCTCAAGGTCGCCGAGAAGGCCGTCGAAGCGTATGCGCAGCTGGCGCAGAAGAACAACACGATGATCGTGCCGGGCAACATGACCGAGGTCTCGGCGCTGATCGGCACGGCGATGGCGTTGATGAAGGCACCGGGGACGCCTGCGCGGTAGGCTAAACTCTCGCGCTCCGGAGAGGTGGATGAGCGGTTTAAGTCGCACGCCTGGAAAGCGTGTGAGGGGTAAAACCCTCCGCGGGTTCGAATCCCGCCCTCTCCGCCATTGAGTTGAGACTCCTCTGGAAACCTCAACAGTCGACCGAACTGGCATAGGCGCCGGGGACGGCCCAGCACACCGCGGGGATCGTGTCGCAGAAGGTCGCATCACTTGCGGCTTCCAGTCCGTAGACGCCACACGCGAGTTCATCCAGCAGGTCAAAGAACGTGGGCGATGCCCGCCTTGGGGCGGAGCCCTGCAATTCGCCGATGGGGAAAACGGGCGTCGACGTCCGAATCGCGATCATTTTGTACTCCGAGCTGGATTCACTCTCCAGCATGAGCCCAGTGTCGCGACCGTGCGAACTTGTCGCGATGCATTACGACGCGACCGCCATGTGACCTATTCACACACCTTCAGGACGTGGGCCGCGCGCGCGGGCTGGTCTGACACCGCACGCCTCGCGCGGCTTGCGCTCCTACAGGCCGTTCCCTCGGTCGACGGGTAACGGCCGAGTCGTTGTCCGACGCTGAAAGAACAGTTCCTGGCGCATGCTGTGAGCAGACTTTCAGCTCGACCGAGGTACTGCCATGAACCAGCAACCGATCTCCCCCGACATCCAGTTCACCACCCTGAAGCGCGGAAGCCTGTTCGGCGTCCGGCCGATCCAGCTGCACGGTGCCCGATGGCGCTTGATGGCCAGAATGGAAGACGAACAACAGCGATTGGGATTGGTCACCGCCGGCCTCGATGCCGACCGGGTGACCCGTCGGGGCGAGACGCAAACCTTTCTCGCCTGCCTGGGCGGCCATGCGTGAGGCCGGCTGCAAGCGTGAGGCCGTTGCATGACCGGGACGTCGACGGCGGTCGCCCGCGACGCTCAGCGCCTGTGCGCGAGGCTGGAGAACGGGGAGGCCGACGGACCTGCGTTCCTCGAACAATGCACGCGCCTGGTGGCGGCAACCGTCGGCTGCTCGCGGGCCGGTGTCTGGGTGTTCCGCGACACCGTGCGCGGACGAACCCTGCATTGCCTCGCCCTGTACGACGGTGTCGCTGACCGGATGACCAGCGTCGAGGACGAAGCCGGCCTTCACGTGCTCACCTACTTCCAGACACTCGAGCAGGTCGGCTACGTGATGGCGGTGGATGCACAAACGCATTTCGCCACATCGGGCTTCTTCAACGACCGGCTCCAGCCCAACGGGGTGCGCTCGATGCTCGCCGCCGGCTTTTCGGTCAACGGCAGACTCTTCGGCGCCTTCACCTGCACGCAGGTGGGACGCCCGATGGACTGGAGCAGATCGCAGCTCGACGCGCTGCGTCAGATCGGCCACCGCGCCAGTTTGGCGCTCGCCAGCCACGAGACGCGCACGGCCTTGGACACCAGACCGGCGGCCCTGTTCACCTGAGCGTCGTCGGGTTGTACGACATGCCGGAAGGGTTCACGCGTTGCCGCGTCACCGCGGCTCGGCGCCGACCTCAGGCGAGCGAGAGCCGACGACCTTGTGCCGGCTCGCTGAACGACTCGTCCATGTTGATCAGGCGCGCCGTCAGCCGTTGGACTGCCAAGGTCCGCTCGATCTCGACGAGTTCACCCGCGATGCGGTCGATGCGACCGCTGCGGCCCAGGCTCCAGCCCGGTTCGGCATAGGCGACTTCGAGCTCGTTGCGCAAACGCGTGTACTTGCCGGTCAGCTGGTCGTGGGTCATCGTGGAGCCTTGTTTTTCAACCTGGACCCAGTGTCGAACCCTCTCGCAGCGGCGACAACCCGCGCTTCGGGGGGATGCGCGGGTTCGGATGTGGCACAGATCACGCCGCACGGGGCAGCGCTCTGCATCGACCCGCTATCGGCCCGGCACGCCGGTCAGTTCCTGGTACAGCCCCATGTACTTCTGCGCCGCCCCCGCCCACGAATAGTCCTGCGCCATCGCGCGCAGCATCAGCTGGCGCCAGCGCGCGGGGTCGGCGTAGGCCGCGACCGCACGCTGGATCGCGGCGTCGAGCGCCGCCGGCGTCGCCGCGTCGAACGAGAAGCCGGTCGCATGGTCGTCACGCACGGCGTCGTCGCTCGCGTCGACGACGGTGTCGGCGAGACCGCCGACACGCCGCACCACCGGCAGCGTGCCGTAGCGCAGGCCGTAGAGCTGCGTGAGACCGCAGGGCTCGAAGCGCGACGGCACGAGGATGGCGTCGGCGCCGGCGATGAGCCGGTGCGCCAAGGCCTCGTCGTAGCCGATGCGCACCGCCACCGTGCCGGGGTGGGCCTGCGCCGCCGCGACGAAGGCGGCCTCGAGCGCCGGGTCGCCGGTGCCCTGCAGCGCGAGCTGGCCGCCACGCCGCACCAGGCCGGGCAAGGCGCCGAGCAGCAGGTCCAGACCCTTCTGCGAGGTCAGTCGGCTCACCAGCCCGAACAGCGGTGCGTCGGCCTGGGGCTTCAGGCCCAGTTCGGTCTGCAGCGCGAGCTTGCACTGGGCCTTGCCGTCGAGCTGCGCGGCCGAATAGCGCACGGCCAGGCTCGCGTCGGTGGCCGGGTCCCACACGGCACCGTCGACGCCGTTGAGCACGCCGCGCACGTCGGCGCCGCGGCCGCGGATCACGCCGTCCAAACCGAAGCCGAACTCGTGCGTCGCGATCTCCTTGGCATAGCTCGGGCTCACGGTCGTCACGCGCTGCGCGAACTTCAGCCCGGCCTTCATGAACGACAGCTGCTGGTGGTACTCGAGCCCGCTCGACGCCATGAAGCGCGACGGCAGGCCCAGCATCGCGAAGTCGCCGCTGGGGAACAGCCCCTGGTAGGCCAGGTTGTGGACGGTGAAGACCGTGGCGGCGCGCGTCGGCGGGTGCGCGGCGATGTAGGCGCAGCTCATCGCGGCATGCCAGTCGTGCGCGTGCACGACCTCGGGCACCCAGCCCGGGTCGAGCTCGCCGGCGGCCAGCTGCGCGCCGACCCAGCCGAGCAACGCGAAGCGCTGCACGTTGTCGGCCCACTCGCTGCCGTCGCTCGCCTGGTAGGGGCTGCCGGCCCGCCGGTAGCGGTATGGCGCGTCGACGATGTAGACCGGCACCTTGCTGTAAGGCATCTGCCCCATGCGCAGCGTGACGCGCGCGGCGCCGAAGCACGGGCCGATGTCGAACAGCGTCTTCTGGTGCAGCACCGCGTCGACGATGGCCGGCAGGCCGGGCAGCAGCAGACGCACGTCGGCGCCGGCCTTGATCAGCGCCTGCGGCAGCGCACCCAGCACATCGGCGAGTCCGCCGGTCTTGACGAGAGGGAAGATCTCGGCCCCAACATGCAATACCTTCATGTCCTCAGCTTGTCCAGCATGCCGCGGGTGACCAGGGTGATGCCATTCTCGGAGCGATAAAAGCGCTTCGCATCCGCTTCGGCGTCCTCGCCGATCACCATGTCGTCGGGAATGACCACGCCGCGGTCGATCACACATCGCGTGAGCCGGGCACGCCGGCCGATCTGCACGTCGGGCAGCAGCACCGACCAGCTCACGATCGAATGCGAATGCACGCGCACGCTCGAGAACAACACGGTGCGGTGCACCGAGCCCGAGACAATGCAGCCGCCCGACACCACCGACTCGATCGCGGTGCCGCGACGGTCCGGCTGGTCGTGCACGAACTTGGCCGGCGGCAGCTGCGCCTGGTAGGTCCAGATCGGCCAGCGCGTGTCGTAGAGGTTCAGCTTGGGATCGGTGGCCGTGAGGTCGATGTTGGCGTCCCAGTAGGCGTCGATGGTGCCGACGTCGCGCCAATAGGGTTCTTCGTTGCGCCGCGTGCCGACGGCGCTCATGTCGAATGGGTGGGCCACCGCCTGGCCGTTCTTGACCGCGCGCGGAATGATGTCCTTGCCGAAGTCGTGGCTGGAATCCGGGTCGTGGATGTCGCGCTCGAGCTCTTTGTAAAGAAAGCGCGAGTTGAAGATGTAGATGCCCATGCTCGCCAGCGAACGCGTCGGGTCGTTCGGCATGGTCGGCGGCTCGGCCGGCTTCTCGACGAAGTCGGTGATCATGTTCTTCGCGTCGACCGCCATCACGCCGAAGGCCGTGGCCTCGGCGCGCGGCACGGCGATGCAACCGACCGTGCAGGGCTTGCCCTTGGCAACGTGGTCGGCCAGCATCAGTGCGTAGTTCATCTTGTAGATGTGGTCACCGGCGAGCACGACGATGTAGTCGGCGCCGTAGCTCGCGAGGATGTCCTGGTTCTGGTAGACGGCGTCGGCCGTGCCGCGGTACCAGCTCTCGTCGTCGGTGCGCTGCTGCGCCGGCAGCAGGTCAACGAACTCGTTCATCTCGGTCTTCAGAAAACCCCAGCCGCGCTGCACGTGGCGCAGCAGGCTGTGCGACTTGTACTGCGTGATCACGCCGATGCGGCGGATGCCGGAGTTCAGGCAGTTCGACAGCGCAAAGTCGACGATGCGGAACTTGCCGCCGAAGTAGACCGCCGGCTTGGCGCGGGTGTCGGTCAGGCTCTTCAGCCGGCTGCCGCGGCCGCCCGCCAGCACCAGCGCGACCGCGCGTTTGGGCAGATCAAGACTGAGCGCAAGTTCGTCGGGGGTCATGGAGGTCTCCTTCTTGATGACTGCCGCGTGCTGGTGCACAGCGTCCAGTGTGGCCGCATTTGCACACGCGCAACACCTGTGTTCTACCCGAATCCGGCCTGGTGCTGCAGGCCACTTGGGCGCAAAAATTGCGTACGTCGCCGGCGGGAGACCCACCCGCCGATGCGACACTGCGCGCGCCAGCCGCTGTGTTCATCGTGCGGCCCGCACTTTCAGCGACAAAGGACCTCAGAGTGAACCCGAATCACCCCTCCGCAATCCTCCGCGTGGCCGACGACCTCGAAGCTCAACTGCTCGACACCGTCGGCGTCGCACCCGCCGACGCCTCGCCCAATGACCTGATGCGGGCCGTCTCGCAGGTCGCGCGCCGCCAGCTCTCGCAGCGCTGGGTCAAAACCCAGGCCGAGCAGCGCGCCGACAAGGCACGGCGCGTCTACTACCTGTCGATGGAATTCCTGATGGGCCGCACGCTGGGCAACGCGCTGGCCGCGCTCGATCTGCGCAACGAGGCCGCGGCGGCGATGAACGCCCACGCGCAGCGCCTCGAGGACGTGGCCGACCGCGAGCCCGACGCCGCTTTAGGCAACGGCGGCCTTGGACGCCTCGCGGCCTGCTTTCTCGACTCGATGGCAACGCTGGGCTTGCCGTCGTTCGGCTACGGCATCCGCTACGAGTACGGCATGTTCGCGCAGGAGATCAAGAACGGCACGCAGATCGAGCACCCGGATCCCTGGCTCGAAGACGGCACGGCCTGGGAGTTCCCGCGCCCCGAGCTGAGCTACCCGGTGCGCTTCGGCGGCTGGGTCGAGCACAGCGGCGAGGGTGCCAACGCGCGCGCGCTGTGGCGTCCGAGCGCCGAGGTCGCGGCCAAGGCCTATGACATGGTGATCCCAGGCCATGGCACCCAACGCGTCAGCACGCTGCGCCTGTGGAAGGCCACCGCGCCCGCGCACATCGACCTGAACGCCTTCAACACCGGCGACTACGCGCGCGCCGCGAGCGCGAAGAACGAGTACGAAAACATCTCGTGGGTGCTGTACCCGAACGACAGCACGCCGGCCGGCCGCGAACTGCGGCTGCGCCAGGAATACTTCTTCGTCGCCGCGTCGATGCAAGACCTGATCGCGCGCCATCTCGACGAGCACGGCACGCTGGCCAACCTGGCCGAGAAGGTCGCGATCCACCTGAACGACACCCACCCGGCGATCGGCGTCGCCGAGCTGATGCGCCTGTTGTGCGACGAGCACGCAATGCCATGGGCGCAGGCCTGGGTCGAGTGCGGCAAGGTGTTCTCATACACCAACCACACGCTGATGCCCGAGGCCCTCGAGACCTGGCCGGTCGCGCTGATGCAGCACGTGCTGCCGCGCCACCTCGAGATCATCTTCCGCATCAATGCCGAGCTGATGGAACTGGCGGCCAAGAAGCGTCCGGGTGACGTCGGTTTTCTCGCGCGCCTGTCGTTGATCGACGAAGGCGGCGAGCGCCGCGTGCGCATGGCCAATCTGTCCATCGTCGGCAGCCACATGGTCAACGGCGTGTCGGCGCTGCACTCCGACCTGCTGGTGCAGACCATCTTCAAGGACTTCGCCGAACTCTGGCCGGACCGCTTCACCAACATGACCAACGGCGTGACCCCGCGACGCTGGCTCTCGCAAGCCAACCCGGGGCTGACCGAGTTGTTGGACCGTACCTTGGGTGCCCGCTGGCGGTTCGACCTCGACCAGTTGAAGGAGCTGCACAAGTTCAAGACGAGCGCATCGTTCCGCAACGAATTCACCACCGTCAAGCGCGCCAACAAGAACCGGCTGGCGGCGTTGATCGAGCGCAAGACCGGCGTGATCGTCGACCCGGCCAGCCTGTTCGACGTGCAGGTCAAGCGCATCCACGAGTACAAGCGCCAGCTGCTCAATGTGCTGCACGCGGTGACGCGCTACCAGGCCATCCTTGCCAACCCGCAGGGTGTGGGCGGCGAGGCCTGGGTGCCGCGCACCATCGTGTTCGCGGGCAAGGCGGCGTCGAGCTACGCGATGGCCAAGAACATCATCCGGCTGATCCACGACGTCGGTGCGGTCATCAACACCGACCCACGCATCGGCGACAAGCTCAAGGTCGTGTTCATTCCGAACTACGGTGTGTCGGTCGCCGAGGTCATCATGCCGGGTGCCGACCTGTCGGAGCAGATCTCGACCGCGGGCACCGAAGCCTCAGGTACCGGCAACATGAAGCTCGCGCTGAACGGCGCGCTGACCATAGGCACCGACGACGGTGCCAACATCGAGATCCGCCAGAACGTCGGCGACGACAACATCTTCATCTTCGGCCTGAAGACGCCCGAGGTCGCGGCGCTGAAGCAGACCGGCTACCAGCCCATGCGCATCTACGAGAACACGCCGGCCCTGAAGGCGGTGCTCGACGCGATCTCGGGCGGTGCGTTCTCGCACGACGAGCCCGGGCGCTACCGCGGCCTGGTCGACGCGTTGCTGTGGGGGGGCGACCATTACCTGCTGCTTGCCGACTACGAGTCCTACGTGGCCACGCAGCTGCGCGTCGACGCGCTGTACCGCCAGCCGGCGCTGTGGGCCGAATGCGCGATCGCCAACGTTGCCGGCATGGGCGTGTTCTCGAGCGACCGCACCATCGGCGAGTACGCGAAGCAGATCTGGCACATCGAGCCCGAAGTGCGCCACTGACGCGGCCCCTCGAGGCCGGCCGCCGAGATCGGGGGCATCGGCGCCGCCGAGGGCTTGGTACGATGCCCTGGCCCGCCACCTGCCCTGCCCTCCATGACTTCCGACCACGACATCGAGCTCGTCCTCAGCGCCGCGCACGGTGATCCGTTCGCGGTGCTCGGCGTGCACGCCGATGTGCAGGGCCGCCAGTGGCTGCGCACGATGCAGCCGGGCGCGACCCACGTGACGGTGCTCGACGCCGGCAGCGGCGAGCAGCTGGGCGCGCTTGCGCTGCGCCACGCCGACGGGTTCTTCGAAGGCATGCTGAGCACCGACGAACCGCTGCCCTATCGCCTGCAGGTGCGCTGGGCCGACGGCAGCTCGTCCATCGTCGACGACGCATACCGCTTCCCGCCGGTGCTGGGCGAGCTCGACGTCTGGCTGCTCGGCGAAGGCTCGCACCTGCGACCCTTCGAGGCGCTGGGTGCGGCGCAGCGGGTCGTGCTGGGTGTGCCGGGCACCAGCTTCGCGGTGTGGGCGCCGAACGCGTCGCAGGTCAGCGTGGTCGGCGACTTCAACTTCTGGGACGCGCGCCGCCATGCGATGCGGCTGCGGCGCGAGTGCGGTGTGTGGGAGATCTTCATCCCCGGCGTCGGCACCGGCGCACGCTACAAGTACCAGCTGCGCGACGCGCATGGCCGCCTGCTGCCGCAGAAGGCCGACCCATACGCGCTGCAATCCGAGCTGCGCCCGGCGACGGCGAGCGTGGTCGCGCGCATGCCGGCGGTCGTGCCCAAGTCGGAGCAGCGCCGGCAAGCGAATGCGCTCGATGCGCCGGTCAGCATCTATGAGGTTCACCTCGGCTCGTGGCGGCGCAAGGTCGAGGACAACAACCGCTTCCTGAACTGGGACGAGTTCGCCGACACGCTGGTGCCCTATGCGCGCGACATGGGATTCACCCACCTCGAGCTGCTGCCGGTCAGCGAGCATCCGTTCGACGGCTCGTGGGGTTACCAGCCCATCGGCCTGTACGCGCCGACGGCACGCTTCGGCGACGCCGCCGGCTTTCGCCGCTTCGTCGATCGCTGCCATGCGGAAGGCCTGGGCCTGATCATCGACTGGGTGCCGGCGCACTTCCCGACCGATGCGCACGGCCTCGGCCAATTCGACGGCACGGCGCTGTACGAGTACGCCGACCCGCGCGAGGGCTTCCACCAGGACTGGAGCACGCTGATCTACAACTTCGGTCGCACCGAGGTCCGCAACTTCCTGGTCGCGAACGCGCTGTACTGGCTGGAGCGCTACGCGGTCGACGGGCTGCGCGTCGACGCGGTCGCGTCCATGCTGTACCGCGACTACAGCCGCAAGGCCGGCGAGTGGGTGCCCAACCAGCACGGCGGGCGCGAGAACCTCGAGGCCATCGCCTTCGTGCGGCGCATGAACGAAGTCGTCGGCACCGAGCGGCCGCAGGCGATCACACTGGCCGAGGAGTCGACCGCCTTCCCCGGCGTGTCGCGACCGCCGTGGATAGGCGGGCTGGGCTTTCACTACAAGTGGAACATGGGCTGGATGAACGACACGCTCAGCTACATGAAGCGCGACCCCATCCACCGCCGCCACCACCACGGCGAGATGACCTTCAGCATGGTCTACGCCTACAACGAGAACTTCGTGCTGCCGATCTCGCACGACGAGGTCGTGCACGGCAAGGGCTCGATGCTGGCCAAGATGCCCGGCGACCGCTGGCAGAAGTTCGCGAACCTGCGCGCCTACTACGGGTTCCAGTTCGGCCACCCGGGCAAGAAGCTGCTGTTCATGGGCTGCGAGTTCGCGCAGGACCGCGAATGGAACCACGACCAGAGCCTGGACTGGCACCTGCTCGACGACCCGTCGCACGAGGGCGTGCGCAAGCTGCTGCGCGATCTGAACGCGCTGTACCGCGCCACCCCCGCGCTGTACCGCCGAGACTACGACCCGGCCGGCTTCGAGTGGATAGACCACGACGACGCGCAACGCTCGCTGCTCAGCTTCGTCCGCCGCGGTGTCGAGGGCGATGGGCTGATCGCGGTCGTCTGCAACTTCACACCCACCGTGCACCGCGGCCACCGCCTGGGCGTGCCCCTGGCCGGCCAGTGGCGCGAATGCCTCAACACCGACTCGATGCACTATGGCGGCAGCAATGTGGGCACACCGTTCGGCATGGCGACGTCCGAGGCCGTGGCCAGCCACGGCCGGCCGCAGTCCATCGTGATCGACATTCCTCCCTTGGCCACCGTGATGTTCGAATGGAAAGCCTCCTGAGCCCGGACCGCAGCGCCGCTGCGCACGACACCCCGCTGACGATCAGCAAAGGCCGCCCCTGGCCGATGGGCGCGCACTGGGACGGCAGCGGCGTCAACGTCGCGATCTTCTCGGTCCACGCGCAGGCGATGGACCTGTGCGTGTTCGACACCACCGGTACGCGCGAGCTCGCGCGGCTGCGCCTGCCCGGCCACACCGGCGACACCTGGCATGGCCGCCTCGAGGGCGCCGGCGCCGGTCCCGGCCTGGTCTACGGCCTGCGCGCGCACGGTCCGTGGCGGCCGGACAAGGGGCACCGCTTCAACGCGACCAAGCTGCTGCTGGACCCGCACGCGCGCGAGATCGTCGGCCGCTTCGACTGGGGCGACGAGCACTTCGGCGCCGACCGCGTGCACCCCAAGCAGATGGACGCGCGCGACAACGCGGTGACCGCGCTGAAGGCGCGCGTCACGCACGACCTCTACGACTGGACCGGCGACCACGCGCCGCACACGCCGCTGGCCGACACGGTGCTGTACGAGATGCACGTGAAGGGCTACTCGCAGCTCAACCCGGCGGTGCCCGAGGGCTTGCGCGGCACCTACGCCGGCCTCGGCCACGAGGCGTCGATTGCGCACCTGAAGCGCCTGGGCATCACCGCGGTGAGCCTGCTGCCGGTGCATCAGCGCATCGACGAGGAACGGCTCGTCAAGCTGGGCCTGACAAACTACTGGGGCTACAACACGATAGGCTTCTTCAGCCCCGACCCGCAGCTGAGCCGAACGCCGAACGATGCCGCCGCCACGCGCACCGAGTTTCGCGACATGGTGCGGGCGCTCCACGCGGCCGACATCGAAGTCGTGCTCGACGTCGTGTTCAATCACACCGCCGAAGGCGACGCGACCGGCCCGACGATCAGTTTTCGCGGCCTGGACAACGCCACCTACTACCGGCTGCCGCAAGACGCCCGCAGCGAGTACATCAACGACACCGGCTGCGGCAACACCGTCGACCTGTGCCACCCGCGCGTGCTGCAGCTGGTGATGGACAGCCTGCGCTACTGGGTCACCGAGATGCATGTCGATGGCTACCGCTTCGACCTCGCGACGGTGCTCGGGCGCGGCCGGGGTGACGAAGGCCGCGGCTTCGACCGCCACGCCGCCTTCTTCGCCGCGGTGCGCCAGGACCCAGTGCTCGCGCACGTGAAGATGATCGCCGAGCCCTGGGACATCGGCCCCGGCGGCTACCAGGTCGGCGGTTTCCCGAACGGCTGGGCCGAATGGAACGACAAGTTCCGCGACGACGTGCGCAGCTTCTGGATGCGCCACCCGAGCACGCGCGGTGCCTTCGCGCAGCGGCTGTGCGCGTCCAGCGACATCTACCAGGCCAGAGGCCGCGCGCCGGCCGAATCGGTCAACTACGTGATCTCGCACGACGGCTTCACGCTGCGCGACCTGCTCAGCTACAACGACAAGCACAACGAGGCCAACGGCGAAAGCAATCGCGACGGCACCGGCAACAACCTGAGCTTCAATGGCGGGGTCGAGGGCGACACCGACGATGCGGCGGTGCTCGCGCTGCGCGCCCGCCTTGCGCGCGCCGTGCTCGCGACCAACCTGCTCGCGCAAGGCACGCCCATGCTCAGTGCCGGCGACGAGCTCGGCCACACCCAGGGCGGCAACAACAACCCGTATTGCCAGGACAGCCCGGTGACGTGGATAGACTGGTCTGCCACCGACGACGACCTGATCGCGTTCACGTCGCGCGTGCTGGCGCTGCGGCGCGCGGCCCAGCCGTTCGCGAACCGCTGGTACAGCGGGCTCACCGACCCGCTCGGCCTGCACGACCTGGCGTGGCTCACACGCAGCGGCGAACCGCTGCAGAACGCGGCCTGGGCCGACCCAGACGACCGCGTGCTGGGCTGCCTGATCGGCGAGCCCGGCCGTGCCGCGGCACCGCTGCTGCTGCTGGTCAATGCGACGGCACAAGACGACACCTTCATGCTGCCCGCCGGTGTGTGGCAGGTGCTACTCGACACCGAGCACCCGCGCGGGCTGGGCGGCTGGTACGGGCAAGGCGAGGTCGCGTTGCCGCTGCCCGCCGGCAGCTTGCGGCTGCTCGCGGCGGCCGGCGCCGATATCAAGTTGTAGGCGGTCCGCAGCATGCCAGTGCTTGCCGTCAGTGTGGCGGATCAACTATTCGACAAAACTGGTATAGTCGTTTTTATGACAGAAGACCAAGTCGTCAAGGCGCTCGGCGCACTCGCGCATCCGGTTCGTTTGCAGGTGTTCAGGGCGCTGGTCGTTTCCGGCCCTGAAGGCCTGACACCTGGTGTGATGCAGGAAGGGCTGGGCATCCCGGCCACCACCCTGTCCTTCCATCTGAAGGAACTGGCGTCGGCCGGGCTGGTGAGTGCAGAGCGCGCCAGTCGCAACCTGCTCTACCGGGCCGCCTACGCGCAGATGAATGGCCTGCTCGGCTACCTCACCGCCAACTGCTGCCAGGGCGCCGCATGCGCCGTCGAATCCCCGTCGGCAGCCTGCGGCTGCTGACCCGTCCGACATCTCGAACGCATGACCATGGCTGCTCTCGCACCGCAAAAGCTGCTGGCCGAAGCGTTGGGGACAGCGCTGCTGCTGGTCGTCGTCATTGGCTCCGGCATCATGGCCGAGCGCCTCTGCGGTGGCAACGTCGCCATCGCGCTGCTCGCGAACACGCTGGCCACCGTCGGAGGGCTCTATGTCCTCATCGAAGTGTTCGGCCCCATCAGCGGGGCGCACTTCAACCCTGCGGTCTCGCTCGTGATGGCCGGTCGCGGTGAGCTGGCTTGGTCGCTGTTCGCGCCCTACGTCGTGATGCAGTTGCTCGGTGCCATGCTGGGCGCCTGGCTCGCTCACGCGATGTTCGACATGACCATCCTCCAGCTGTCCACCAAGGTGCGCAGTGGTGCCGGGCTATGGATTGCCGAGGGGGTGGCCACATTCGGCCTGCTGCTGGTCATCCTCCGTGCACCCGCGGATCGGGTCGCCGCGATGGTTGCCGCCTACATCGGCGCCGCCTACTGGTTCACCGCATCGACGTCCTTCGCCAACCCGGCGGCCGCATTCGGCCGGATGTTCAGCGACAGCTTTGCCGGCATCGCACCGTCGAGCACGCCGGGCTTCGTCGCAGCCGAGTTGATCGGCGCGGGACTGGCGGTTATCGTCGACTGGTTCTTCGCCGGCGCTCGCTCTGCGCCCCGTACCGAGCCGATCGTTGGAGAGACGCGCAATGTCTGAAGTGGTCATCTATCACAACCCGGCCTGCGGCACGTCGCGCAACACGCTGGCGCTCATCCGCCACGCCGGCATCGAGCCGACGGTCATCGAGTACTTGAAAACGCCGCCGTCAAAAGCCCAGCTCAAGGAACTGCTGTCTGCGATGAAGATCGGCGCACTTCAGCTCCTGCGTGAAAAGGGCACGCCGTTCACCGAGCTTGACCTCGGCAATCCGAAGTGGACGGACGATGCATTGCTGGACTTCATCGGCCAGCACCCCATCCTGATGAACCGCCCTGTCGTGGTCACCCCGCTCGGCGCCAGGCTTTGCCGGCCGTCGGAAGCGGTTCTCGAGCTGTTGCCCGTCGGCAAGCTGCCCCGTTGCGTCAAGGAAGACGGCGAGGTCGTCGAAGATTCCGGGGTGCGGCGTGCCTGAACTGGAGCAGACCTTCCCTGCCCTCAGCTCCGACTGTTTCGACGTTCCCGACCAGGAGCGTCTGAGGGTTCGCGATCCGTCACGACACCGCCCTCGGTTCTTGATGCTCTACGGCTCGCTTCGTGCGCGCTCTTACAGCCGGCTGCTCACCTTCGAGGCTGCACGCCTGCTCGAAGCGATGGGCGGCGAGGTCCAGGTGTTCGACCCGACAGGGCTGCCACTGCCGGACGGCGCGCCCGACAGCCACACCAAGGTTCAAGAACTCCGCGACCTCGCGACCTGGTCCGAGGGCATGGTCTGGTGCTCGCCGGAACGGCACGGGGCGATGACCGGCATCATGAAGGCACAGATCGACTGGATTCCGCTGTCGGTCGGCGCCGTTCGGCCGACCCAGGGCAAGACGCTCGCGGTGATGGAGGTCAGCGGCGGCAGCCAGTCCTTCAACGCGGTGAACCAGATGCGCGTGCTGGGGCGATGGATGCGCATGCTGACCATCCCCAACCAGTCGTCGGTGGCCAAGGCCTACGACGAGTTCACCGAAGACGGCCGGATGAAGCCCTCGGCCTACTACGACCGCGTCGTCGACGTGATGGAAGAGCTGTTCAAGTTCACGCTGCTGACGCGCGACCTCGGCCCCTACCTCGTCGACCGTTACAGCGAACGAAAAGAGAGCGCGGCCCAACTCTCGAAACGCGTCGACCAGCGCGCCATCTGATCCGCAGCAGCGCACACGCTGCCCGCCAACGAAAAGGGGCGCCCGAAGGCGCCCCGCAGAGCTGTCGCGAATTCGACTTAACGAACCACGGCGATCTGGTCGCGCTTTTCACCCTTGTAGGTGTACAGCGTCAGCGCGCCGTTCTTCACGTCGCCCTTTTCGTCGAACGAGATCGTGCCGGTCACGCCCTTGTAGCCTTCGGTCTTGGCCAGCACCGGCAGGTAGACCTTGGGGTCGGACGAGCCGGCCTTGACCATCGCGGCCACGAGCACGTTCATCGCGTCGTAGACGTACGGTGCGTAGACCTGCACGTCGATGCCGAACTTCTTCTTGTAGTCGTCGCGGAACTTGTCCATGCCGACCTTCTGGCTGCCTTCGACGCCACCGGCTTCAGCGCAGACCACCTGGCCGTCGGCCATCGCGCCACCGGCGAGCTTGGGCAGTTCGCTCGAGCAGATGCCGTCGCCGCCCATGAACTTGGCGGTGATGCCGAGTTGCTTCATCTGGCGGATCATCGGGCCGGCCACGGCGTCCATGCCGCCGAAGAACACGACGTCGGGCTTCTTCGACTTGATCTGGGTCAGGATGGCGGTGAAGTCGGTCGCCTTGTCGGTCGTGAACTGGGCTTCGGCAATCGTGCCGCCCGAGGCCTTGACGGCCTTCGAGAACTCTTCGGCGACGCCCTGGCCGTAGGCCGTGCGGTCGTCGATCACGGCGATCGACTTGCCCTTCAGTTCCTTGACCGCGTAGCGGCCCAGCGTGCCGCCGAGGTGCACGTCATCGGCCACCACGCGGAACGTGGTCTTGAAGCCTTGACGGGTGAACTTCGGGTTGGTCGCCGACGGCGAGATCTGCGGAATGCCGGCGTCGCTGTAGATCTTGGAGGCCGGGATCGACGTGCCCGAGTTCAGGTGACCGATCACACCGACGACCTTGGAGTCGACCAGCTTCTGCGCGACGGCCGTGCCCTGCTTCGGATCACCCGCGTCGTCTTCGGCTTGCAGCTCGAGCTTGACCTTCTTGCCGCCGATCGTCACGCCCTTGGCGTTGAGCTCGTCGATGGCCATCTTGGCGCCGTTTTCATTGTCCTTGCCGAGGTGGGCAATGCCGCCGCTGGTCGGGCCGACGTGGCCGATCTTGACGACGGCGTCTTGGGCATATGCCGCGCCACCGAACATCACCACAGCAGCCGCAACGATCGTGTTCAGTCTGATTTGCATGCAAAACCTCCAGATGGAATTATCAAAAAAAGAGAGTAACGGTTGAGTTATCAACGGGCGACACAATAACCCCAAAAGCAACCCGAAACTGTCAGTGAATTCTCGGGTCACAAAGGTCGCGACTTGGGAGAAGCAACCTTCGGGGGTGTGTCCTCAACGCGCCGGCTATCGGGTGCGATGACGCGACAGTTCCTGCGCGACCGCACGGGCGACCACATCACGCAAGGTCGATGCCAGCTCTGCACGGGCGTCACGGATCACCGCGTCGGCGGCGCGCGTCAGGATGGGGGTGAGGATTTCCCGCAGCCGGTAGTCCAGCATCAGGTCGACCTGGCGCTGCAGGTCGGCCATCACGCGCTCGATCAATTGCTCGTCGGTCATGCGAGGGGCCAGCGATAGGCCGCCACCGGGCGTTGGCGCTCGGTCGATGACGTCGGCCTCGACCCGCTCCGGCTGCACGACCGGCTCCAGCGGCGCGGCACCTGAATCGGCACCGGGCCAGGCGACCACCTCGGTCAGCGTCGGCACGCCGTGCGGAGGCTGCGAACCGGGCGCGTTCACGCGGCCACCTCGTGCTTCTCGATCGCATAGCCGCGCGTCGCATAGTGCTTCCAGCGCTGCCGGGCGGCGCTGCGGTCGCCTTCGTCTGCGGTCACGATCTCGATCACGCGCGCAAAACTTTCGAAACCGGCCGGTGCCGCGTCGAGCAGGTTGACCAGCACATCGTGGTGCCCCGCCTGAGCCAGGTCGGCCACCAACCACACCGGCGTGGTGCGCAGGCGCGGCGCCAGCGCCTGACCGGGGCGCGGCATCACGTGTGGAACAAACTCGAGCGGGTCGAAGGTCCAGAGCAACCGATCGAGGTTCGCGAGCTCCCCCGGCGTGCCGGTCACCGTCACCTGCGCGCCCTTGCGAACGGCTTTGCGCAGCAGGCGGCAGGCGTATTCGGTCCGATCCGGCACGTTGAAGTGGAAGCTGACCTCAGTCATGAGGCAGTCCCCGGGTCAACCCTGCTGTGCCAGCACGAAATGGGTCAGCAACGGCACGGGGCGCCCGGTCGATCCCTTGGCAGCACCCGACTTCCAGGCGGTGCCGGCGATGTCGAGGTGGGCCCAGGGGTACTTGGCGGTGAAGCGGCGCAGGAACATCGCCGCGGTGATCGCACCGCCGGCGCGCCCGGCGATGTTGGCCATGTCGGCGAAGTTGCTCTTCAGGCCTTCGTCGTATTCCTCGTCCAGCGGCATGCGCCAGCACGGATCCAGCCCGGCCTGGCTCGCGGCCAGCATCTGTGCGGCGATCTTGTCGTCGGCCGTGAACAAGCCAGAGTGATGGTTGCCCAGCGCCACCACGCAGGCGCCGGTCAGCGTCGCCACGTCGATGACGACGGCGGGCTTGAAGCGCTCGGCATAGGTCAGCGCGTCGCACAGGATCAGCCGGCCTTCGGCGTCGGTGTTCAGGATCTCGATGGTTTGGCCCGACATGCTCTTGACCACGTCGCCCGGCTTCACCGCATTGCCGCTGGGCATGTTCTCGCACGACGGGATCACGCACACCACGTTGAGCTTGGGCTTGAGTTCGGCGATTGCGCGCAGCGTGCCGAGCACGCTCGCGGCACCGCCCATGTCGAACTTCATCTCGTCCATCTCGGCCCCGGGCTTGAGCGATATGCCGCCGGTGTCGAAGGTGATGCCCTTGCCGACCAGCACCACCGGCGCCTGCGTCTTGGGCGCGCCGTCGTAGCGCGCGACGATGAAGCGCAGCGGCTCGTCCGAACCCTGCGCGACCGACAGGAACGAGCCCATGCCGAGCTTCTCGCAGGCCTTGCGGTCCAGCACCTCGACCTTCAGGCCGTATTCCTTGCCCAGTTTCTTGGCCTGCTCGCCGAGGTAGGTCGGCGTGCAGTGGTTGCCCGGGCGGTTCGCGCACTCGCGGGCGAGCGCCACGCCGGCAGCGATCGCATGGCCGCGCGCGAGGCCGTGCTGCACGCTCTTCGCATCGGTCTTGCTGCACAGCAGCGTGACCTTGGCGACGGCGCTGGACGCCGGCGCGCTCGGCTTGGTGTGGCGGTACACATAGGTGGCGTCGCGCGCGGCGGCCACGACGGCCTCGGCATGCGCATCGGTCAGCGTGGCGCTGCCCGCGTAGCCGATCGCGACGTGCTTCGCGCCCAGCCCCTTGACGAGGTTGATGCCGCTGGCGACTGCGGCCTTGAAGGCCTTCGCCGTCGCGGCGCCGGCCACCGCGAACACCACGCGCGGCGCGCGAATGCCGACCGGCCGGTGCAGGTAGATGCTCTTACCGGCCTTGAGCGTCAGGTCGCCCTGCTTGAGTGCGTCGTTCAAGGCCGCGGCGAGCGGCGCATCGAGCGCGGCATCGACCGCGTCGGCGGTGACGACGAGCACGAGCGCGTCGCAGGTCAGGCCGGCCAGGCTGCCGGGTGCAGAAATCTGATGACGGAAGTCCATAATCCAAAGTCCTAGAGACGAACCAACGATGTTATTCGATTCCACTTTGCGCCGAGAGTTGGCGCGCAACTTCGGGGCCACGCTGGTCGTGATCCTGACCATCGTGCTGACGATGCTGTTGATCCGCACGCTCGGCCGCGCCGCGGGCGGCGAGATCGCGCCCCAGGAGGTCGTGCTGTTCCTCGGCTACATCGCGCTCGGGCACCTGCCGACCATGCTGGCGCTGTCACTGTTCGTCTCGGTGGTCGCGACGCTGTCGCGCATGTACCGCGAGAGCGAGATGACGATCTGGTTCGCCAGCGGCCTGGGCCTGACGCGCTTCGTGCGCCCGGTGCTGAAGGTGAGCTGGCCGGTGCTGCTGGTGATCGGGCTGCTGGCCCTGTTCGTGTGGCCGTGGCAGAACCAGCGCAGCGTCGAACTGAAGGAGCGCTTCGAGCGGCGCTCCGATCTGTCACGCGTCGCGCCCGGCCAGTTCCAGACCTCCAGCGACGGCAAGCGCGTGTTCTTCATCGACCGCGATACGGCCGACAGCCGCACCGGCCGCAACGTGTTCATCCTCGGCTCGCTGCCCGATTCAGAATCGGTCACGTCGGCGCTCCGCGGTCACGTCGAGTTCGAAGGCGACGACCGCTTCCTGTTGTTGACCCGCGGCCAGCGCAACGATGAAAACCTGCGCACTGGTGAGAAGACGCTGGCGCGCTTCGAGAGCTACCGCGTGCAGGCGGGCGAGAAGGTCTTGTCGGGCATGGACACGCTGCCACCCAAGGCACGCTCCAGCTTCGATCTGCTGTTCGACCCGACGCCGCGCAACCAAGGCCAGATGGCCTGGCGCCTGGGCCTGCTGCTGGGTGCGGCCAACCTCACGTTGCTGGGCATCGGCCTGTCGGCGACCAACCCGCGCCGCGCAAGCAACTGGAATCTGCTGATCGCGCTGCTCGCCTTCGTCGTTTACTACAACGTCATCAACCTGACCGAGGCCTGGATCGGCGGCAGCAAGGTGGGCATGGGCAGCGCGCTCGTGCTTGCCCACGGCGGTGCCTTCCTGATCGCGATCGTGCTGCTGTGGTGGCGCGAGCAGGGCACGAGCCGGATCGGTCTGCGCCGCCCGTCGCTGGCCACATGACCACCCCCGCATGAAAACCATCCGCCGCCTGTTCTACGTCGACATCGTGTCGGCGGTTACCTTCGTTGCGCTGGCCTTTTTGTCGCTGTCCTTCTTCATCGACTTCATCGACGAGCTGGGCGATGTCAGCCAGGGCGGCTACACGGTGCTGCAAGCGAGCCTGTACTCGCTGTTGCTGGTGCCGGGCCACTTCTACGAAGTCGCACCGATCGCGGTGCTGATCGGTACCATCTACACGCTGGCGCGCATGGCGCAGTCCTCGGAATTCACCATTCTGCGCACCGGCGGACTGGGGCCTGGGCGCGCACTGTCGCTGCTCGCCAGCCTGGGGCTGATCTTCGGCGTGCTGACCTTCCTGGTCGGCGACTACCTCGCCCCGTTCAGCGAACGCCAGGCCAGCCAGCTGAAGGCGCTTTACACGGGCGGCGCGCAACTGGGTGGCCCGAGTTCATGGCTGAAGGACCACGACGGCGAGCGCAGCTACTCGATCAACGTCGGCTATGCCGGCCCGCGCGGGCAGCTGCACGACATCCGCATCTTCGAGTTCGATGCCGACAACCGGCTGCTGCGCCGCATCGGAGCGAGAAGCGCGCAGGTCGAGGCCGATCGGACCTGGTTGATGAAAGACGTCACCGTGACGCGCTGGGCCGTTGCCACCGAAGACGGCGCCCAGGTACCCGAGGAGCACCAGCCCACGATGGTCTGGCACAGCAACCTGTCGGCTGCGGTGGTGGCGGCCGCGGTGTCCACGGTCGGCACCATGTCCACCGTCGACCTGGCGCGCTACATCGTCCACCTGGCCGACAATGAACAGGCCGCGCAGCGCCACCAGATCCAGTTTTGGAAGCGTGCCCTCTACCCATTCGCCTGCCTCGTGATGGTGGGCCTTGCACTGCCCTTCGCCTACCTGCACGCACGCGCCGGCGGCGTGAGCATGAAGGTGTTCGGCGGCATCATGCTGGGCATCAGCTTCGTGCTGCTGAACAACGTCGCCGGCCACCTCGGGCTGCTGCGCGACTGGACGCCGTGGATGGTCGCGGCGGCGCCGAGCGCGCTGTACCTGCTGCTGTCGTTCGCTGCGTTCAGCTGGCTGGTGAGGTATCGGTGAAGGCGCGCCGATGACGCGGGGCTTGCTGTTGTTTGCGCATGGCGCGCGCGACCCGCGCTGGGCCGAACCGTTCGAAGCGGTCGCGGCCGCCGCGCGGCATCACCAACCGAACTGGTCGGTGCAACTCGCCTTCCTCGAATTCATGACGCCGACCCTGCTCGACGCCGGCCAGGCACTCGCCGCCGCGGGCTGCACACGCGTCGACGTGGTGCCGCTGTTCCTCGGGGCCGGCGGCCACGTGCGCAAGGACCTGCCGGAACTGCTAGGCCAGCTGCGTGCCGCCCACCCCGGCGTGCGCTGGCAGCTGCAGCGCGCGATCGGCGAACAGGACAGCGTCATCGCCGCCATGGCCCACGCGGCCGCCTTCAACCTGAGCGACGACCTCACGACATGAATCTCCACCAGTTCCGGTTCGTTCAGGAAGCCGTGCGCCGCGACCTCAACCTCACCGAGACCGCGAAGGCGCTGTTCACCTCGCAGCCGGGCATCTCCAAGGCCATCCTCGAACTCGAGGCCGAGCTCGGCGTCGACATCTTTGCGCGCCACGGCAAGCGCCTGCGCCGCGTCACCGAGCCGGGCCGCGAGGTGCTCAAGAGCATCGAGGTCATCATGCGCGAGGTCGGCAACCTGAAGCGCATCGGCGAAGAGTTCTCGATGCAGGACGCCGGCACGCTGTCGATCGCGACCACGCACAGCCAGGCGCGCTACTTCCTTCCTGAACCGGTGGCGCTGCTGCGCAAGCGCTTCCCCAAGGTCAACATCAGCCTGCACCAGGGTTCGCCCGAGCAGGTGGCGCGCATGGTGATCGAAGAAGTCGCCGACCTGGGTTTGGCCACCGAGTCACTGACCGACCGCGACGGCCTCGTCACGCTGCCGTGCTACGAATGGCGCCATGTGGTCGTGATGCCGGCGGGCCACCCGCTCGCGCAGGTCGAGCGCATCTCGCTCGAGGACCTGGCGGTGCTGCCGCTGGTGTCCTACCACCCGTCGTTCAGCGGGCGCACGCGTGTCGACCAGGCGTTCGCCTCGCGCCAGCTCAAACCCAACATCGTGCTCGAAGCGATCGACGCCGACGTGATCAAGACCTATGTGCGCATCGGCCTGGGCGTGGGCATCGTCGCCGAACTCGCGGTGCGCGACGATCCGCCCGGCGGTGACCTGGTGTCGCGCCCGGTCGGCCATCTGTTCGGCAGCAACGTCACGCGCATCGCGTTCAAGCGCGGCGCCTACCTGCGCAACTTCGTCTACGCTTTCGCCGAGATGATGTCGGACCGGTTGAGCCGCAAGCTGATCGACAGCGCGATGGCCGGCGAACCCGACGACTACCAGCTCTGAACTTCTTCAATCGACACCGACCATGAGCAGTTTCCCGACGCCCACCTTCACGAGCCGATTGCCCAAGGTCGGCACGACCATCTTCACCGTGATGTCGGCGCTCGCGCAGACGCACGGTGCGGTCAACCTCGGCCAGGGCTTCCCCGATTTCGACTGCGACCCGCGCCTGCTCGACGCGGTCGACGCGGCGATGCGCAGCGGCCTGAACCAGTACCCGCCGATGACGGGCGTGCCGGTGCTGCGCGAGGCGGTCGCCGCGAAGATCGCCGCGATGTACGGCCACGCCTACGACGCGAACAGCGAGATCACGATCACCGCCGGCGCCACGCAGGCCATCATCACCATCGTGCTGGCCATCGTGCACCCCGGCGACGAAGTCATCGTGCTCGACCCCTGCTACGACAGCTACGAACCCAACATCGAACTCGCGGGTGGCACCGCGGTGCACGTGCCGCTGACGCCGGGCACGTTCGAGCCCGATTTCGCGTTGATCCGTGCCGCGCTGTCGCCGCGCACCCGCGCGATCATCGTCAACACGCCGCACAACCCGAGTGCCACCGTGTGGTCGGCCGCGCAGATGCAGCAGCTCGCCGAGCTGCTGCGCGGCACCGACGTGATCGTGGTCGCCGACGAGGTCTACGAGCACATGGTGTTCGACGGCGCGCAGCACCAGAGTGTGGCACGCATCCCCGAGCTCGCGCAGCGCAGCTTCATCGTCTCGAGCTTCGGCAAGACCTACCACGTGACCGGCTGGAAGGTCGGCTACGTCGCCGCGCCGGCGCCGCTGATGGCCGAGTTCCGCAAGGTGCACCAGTTCAACGTGTTCACCGTCAACACGCCGATGCAATACGGCCTCGCGAGCTTTATGGCCGACGCGTCCAACCACCTCGGGCTGCCGGCGTTCTACCAGCGCAAGCGCGACCTGTTCCGCGCAGGCCTGACGCAGACGCGGCTGCGGCCGCTGCTCACGCGCGGCAGCTATTTCCAGTGCGTCGACTACTCGGCCGTGAGCGACCTGCCGGAAGAAGATTTCTGCAAATGGCTGACGACCGAGATCGGCGTCGCGGCGATTCCGTTGTCGGCCTTCTACCAGGGCGGCTTCGAACAGCGCATCGCGCGCTTCTGCTTTGCGAAGAAAGACGAGACCTTGAACCTGGCGCTGGAACGTCTGGCGCGGCTCTGAGCCCGCTGCCAGCTAGCTGCCTTCGGGCGGCGGCTTGGTCGGCGCTTGGTACGGTTCGCCCAGGTCGAAATCGATGAAATTCGAGTCCGCCGCCGGCGGTGGGGGCTCAGTGGGGCGGCTCAGCGCGTCACTCGACGCGCGGGCGTTGTCGTTGGGGCCGAACGAGACGTCCAGGTCCAGCGGCATCGTCATCATCATGTCGCCGCCCTGCGGCGGCAGCGCGGCCGGTGCGGTGGTGGCGCTCAGGCGCGAGATCGGCTCGGCGTCCGGGTCATCGTTCAGCGGCAGCAGCAGGTCGACCTCGCCGACCGGCAAGGTGCTGCCGTGCTCGGCCAGATCGCGCGAGATCGAATACAGGAACAGGAGCTCGCGGTAGGCCGGCAGGTCGAAGGTCTCGTCGGTCTTGTTGCGGCGGAACAGCGACGCGTCCAGGGTTTCCATCGCCCGCGACGGCGTGGCCCAGAGGGCCTGCAGACGTGCGATCGAGTCGGGGTAGTACTCGAGTGTGCGGCCCTGCTGCAGGTCGGACTCCCAGTCGGGCGCGTAGGCGTTGAAGCGGCGGTTGAAGCGATCGCGGATGCGCTCGTAGGCCTCGCGTTCGCCGCGCCGGCGATAGATCTCGAGCAGCTTCAGGTACGGCAGCGGGCTGATGCCGCCGTCGCTGCGCACATGGCTCATCAGCAGCTCGATGGCGGCTTCGTCCTGGCCCAACACGACGAAGAACTCGGCCTGCTGCTCGAGGTCGATCAACTCCTCGACCGACAGCTCGCGCGTCGGCTCGGTCAGCGCGGCCTGCACCGGCGCCGGCGGCGGCGTGTAGGGCGCCAACGGCGCGACCGCGACACCCGGCCGCCGCGGCGGATCGTCGTCGTCATCGTCGATCACCGTCGGAATGTCGAAGGCGCCCGCCCCGGTCGTCGGGCCGTCCAGCGGCTGCGGTTCGGACACCAGCACACCGGCGATGCTGGGCGTGTGCAGCGGCCGCGGCTCGCTCTTGGCCGGAGCCGGGGCCGGGGGCGGCGCAGCCCACCATTGCGCCGGACCACCGCGCGCCTGACGCCACAGCAGGAAGCCCACCGCCAGCGCCAGCAGCGCCGACAGCCACGCCAGGCCGTAGACCAACGGATTCGCGTAGCGCTCGGACTCGGCTTCCTTGAGGCGCAGCTGCATCGCGGCAAGCGCCTTCTGGGTCGCCTGCGAATCGCTGCGCAGCTTGGCCAGCCCGTCTTCGAGCACCTGGATGCGTTGGCGCTCCTTGGCGAGCTGGTCGGCCTGGTCCCTGACGCGCGCGGCGGCCGATGCCGCCTCGGCACTGGCCAACGCGGACATCGCCTCGGCGAGCGGCGACGATGCGGCACCCGACACGACAGAGGGCGCCGCCTCCAGTTTCAGGCGCGGACCCGCAGCGGCAGCCGCCGGGCGCGAGCCCGCCGCAGAACGCTGCGGCGCGCGTGCCTTGCGGGCTGGTGCCGCGGGTTCGACGCTCGCATCGGCCTGGGCGATGCGCGTGGTCGGCGCCGGGCGCGGGCGCGTCGAGGTCGGCCGCTCGGGGCGCTTGGGCGACGCGGCGGTCGGGTTCTCGCCCTCGACGATGCCGACGATCGGTGCAACCTGCGAATCGTTGCGCTGCGGCGGGAGCGTGCCCGCAGAATTGGCGTCGCCGCCCTGCGCCAGGTTGACCAAGGGCGGGTCGATGAAGGCGACGAATCTGCGTGTGATCTTGGCGGCGCAGCCGACCGTGACGCTGACGGTCACCACAGGCTCGTCGATCGGGACATTGGTGGTGACGCGCACGAAACGATCACCGGCTTCGGCGCCGCTTTCGAGCGTGGCACGGACCTGGGACGGGTGCAGCCTGTTGTCACCCGATTGCACTTCGGCCGACACGCATTCACGCGACAGCGACTCGTCGGACTCCAGACGCACCACCGCAGCGAAGTTCAGGGCTTGCCCGAGCTGGGTGGCGTTGGTGACGCGCCCGAAGCCGAGGGCGTGGGCCGACGAGGCGGCGAACCAGAGCGCAGTGCCGATCGCGGTGAGGGTCGAGGCTGCGCGCATGCGTAGAGGGGTCGGGGAGATGAGGCTTCGCTGAAGGTGCGGTCGACTCTAGCATGAAGAAACCTCTGAAAACCCCTGCATACGCCCCGTAGAAACGCTGCCCGCGCACATGCCGGTGCCACAATCCGCCCCGCCCCCACAACGTGAACATGCCGCATGGCCTCTGAACTTTTGACCGAGCGCATCGGTGCCGTGTTGGTGCTGACCCTGAGCAATCCGGAGACGCGCAACACGCTGTCGCACGAGGTGCTGGCCAGCGGGCTCGTCGCGTTGAAGGAGGCCGACGCCGACGCGGGTGTTCGCGCTGTTGTGTTGCGTGGCGCGGGCGGGCACTTCTGTGCCGGCGGCAACCTGCAGGGCCTGCTCGAACGCCGCCGCATCGGCCCGCCGGCACAGCTGCAGATGCTCGAGCACCTGCACCAGTTCGTCGAGGCACTGCGCGCGTGCAGCAAGCCGGTGATCGCAGCCGTCGACGGTGCAGCGGCCGGCGCCGGTTTCTCGCTCGCGCTGGCCTGCGACCTGATCGTCGCGGCCGACGACGCGCGCTTCATCCTTTCCTACGGCCGCATCGGCCTGTCGCCCGACGGCGGCGCGACCTGGGCGCTGATGCAGGCGCTGCCGCGCGCGAGGGTGCAGCAGCTGCTGTGGCTGGGTGAGCCGGTCACGGCGCGGCAACTGCTCGACTGGGGCTTGGTCGCCGCGGTGTCGGCGAGCGGCGAGACGTTCGGTGACGCGCTGCGCCTGGCCGAACGTCTGGCCACGATGGCACCGAACGCGCTGGCGAGCGCGAAAGCCCTGCTGCAACAGGCCGGCGGCCGCTCATTGAAGGAGCAGCTCGCCGCCGAACGCGACCACTTCGTCGCGAACCTGTTTCATGCCAACGGCGCCGAGGGCTTGAACGCGTTCCTCGAAAAGCGCGCGCCGCGGTTTCTGTGAAGGCCGCTCAGGTGCGGTAGCTGGGGTCGGTGCGGTCGAGTCGCCGCAGCAGCCCCGGCCACGCCAGCGCCCCGGCGCCCATGCCGCGCGTCGCCTGCCGCGCCTGCGCCTGCGCGCCCGCGACGATGCGCGGGTCGACGGTGGTCAGCTCGGTGCCGCCGGCCATCGCCCGGACCTGGATGGTGCAGACCGTCTCAAAGAAATACATCGCGAGGAACGCGTCGGCCACGCTGCGGCCCAGCGTCAGCAGGCCGTGGTTGCGCAACATCAGGTAGTTGTTGTCGGGACCGAGGTCGGCGACCAGCCGCGGCTTCTCGTCGTCGCGCAGCGCCACGCCTTCGTAGTCGTGGTAGCTCAAGCTCGAGAGCACGAAGATGGACTGTTGCGAGATCGGCAGCACGCCCTGCTTCTGCGCCGACACCGCGATGCCGTTCAGCGAGTGCACGTGCAGCACGCACTGCGCGTCGTGGCGCGCCGCGTGGATCGCGCTGTGGATCGTGAAGCCGGCCGGGTTCACGTCGTACGGCGACTCGTCGACCTTGTTGCCCTGCGCGTCGATCTTGATCAGGCTGGACGCGGTGATCTCGTCGAACATCAGCCCGTAGGGGTTGATCAGGAACTGGTCGTGACGGCCCGGCACGCGCGCGCTGATGTGGGTGAAGACGAGGTCGTCCCACTTGAACGCGGCGACCAGCCGGTAGGCCGCGGCGAGGTCGACGCGCACCTGCCACTCTTCGGGGCTGACGAGGTGTTCGCGGCTGGGAATCTCGAGGGTGCGAGCGTTCATGACGATGTCTCCAATGGGTAGATGCCTCATACACAATAGGTCTGCGCAGCAGCATGATGCTGTCACATCAGCGACTCAACAATGAATACCCCCGTTCTTACAATCGCCGAACGCTCCAACATAGACGCCGGCTCTTGGTTCTCCCGACTCTCGCCACCGCTGCGCCAGGACATCCTCTCGCGCTCCGTGGTGCGGCGTCTGTCCGATGGCGCCATGATGTGCGCGCGCGGTTCGCCGGCCGACGAATGGTGCGGTGTGGCCAAGGGCGCGGTGCGCGTCAGCTCGGTGTCGCTGTCGGGCAAGCAGGTCACGCTGACCTATGTCGAGCCCGGCACCTGGTTCGGCGACATCTCGCTGTTCGACGGCCTGCCGCGCACGCACGACTCGAACGCGCATGGCGAGACCACGCTGCTGGTCGTGCGCAAGGCCGACTTCAAGGAGCTGCTGAGCCAGCACAGCGAGTTGTACGAAGCTTTGCTGCGCCTGAACTGCCGGCGCCTGCGCCTGATGTTCGACGCGGTCGAAGACCTGAACACCCGCCCGCTCGCGTCGCGCCTGGCCAAGCAGATCCTGCTGCTGGCGCGCAGCTACGGCATCGCGCAGGGCGAAGAGATCCGCATCGGCCTGCAGCTCGCACAGGAAGACCTGGCGCAATTGCTCGGTGCCTCGCGCCAGCGCGTCAACCAGGAACTGAAGGGCTTCGAGCGCGATGGTGCGGTGCGCATCGAGCCGACGCGGCTGGTGGTGCTGTCGAAAGAAAAGCTGCTGGCGATTTCCAGCAAGTGATGAATCCACCCCGAGGTTGATGACAACATGGAAGCCCAGACCGGCACCAAGCCCGTGGCCGAATCGCACGCGTTCGACATCGCGGCGCTGCAGGCATTTCTCGAGCCGCGGCTCGCCGGCTTCGAAGGGCCGCTATCGGTCGAGCAGTTCAAGGGCGGTCAGTCGAACCCGACCTACAAGCTGATCACGCCGACGCGCGCCTACGTGATGCGCTCCAAGCCCGGCCCCGCCGACAAGCTGCTGGCCTCGGCGCACGCGGTCGACCGCGAGTTCACGGTGATGCGCGCGTTGCACGGCACCGACGTGCCGGTGCCCGAGATGCACCTGCTGTGCGAAGACGAGTCCGTCATCGGCCGCGCGTTCTACGTCATGGAGTTCATGGCCGGCCGCGTGCTGTGGGACCAGTCGCTGCCCGACATCGCCAAACCCGACCGCGCCGCCTATTACGACGAGATGAACCGTGTGATCGCCGCGCTGCACAGCGTCGACGTGAACGCGGTCGGCCTCGCCAACTACGGCAAGCCGGGCAACTACTTCGAGCGCCAGATCGGGCGCTGGACCAAGCAGTACCAGGCCTCGATCACGCAACCCATCGATGCGATGGACCAACTGATCGCGTGGCTGCCGGCAAACATCCCGGCCAGCGCGCGCGACGAGAGCCAGGTGTCGGTCGTGCACGGCGACTTCCGGCTCGACAACCTGATGTTCGATGCCACCGCGCCGCGCGCGATCGCGGTGCTCGACTGGGAACTCTCGACCATCGGCCACGCGCTCGCCGACTTCAGCTACCACTGCATGTCGTGGCACATCCAGCCCGGGCAGTTCCGCGGCATCGGGGGGCTCGACTTGGCGGCGCTGGGCATTCCGGATGAAAAGACCTACGTGCGCCGCTATTGCGAACGCACCGGCCGCAGCGACCCCGATGCCGTGATGGCCGACTGGAACTTCTACCTCGCCTACAACATGTTCCGCCTCGCCGGCATCCTGCAAGGAATTGCAAAACGTGTCGAGATGGGGACAGCGTCGAGCGCGCAAGCGCGTCAAGCTGGCGCCGGTGCACGGCCATTGGCCGAGATGGGCTGGAAGCTGGCCCAGCAGGCCTGAAGCGCAGCCCCCAAGTCACGAAGGAGAACACGATGGATTTCGCCTACTCACCCCGCACCCTCGAACTTCAGGCCAAGCTGCTGAAGTTCATGGACGATCACATCTACCCGGCCGAGGCGAAGTACGAGGTCGAGATCGCCGCGAACACCGCCGCCGGCAAGCGCTGGACGCCGCTGAACACGATCGAGGAGCTCAAGCCCAAGGCGCGTGCGATCGGCCTGTGGAACCTGTTCCTGCCGCCCACCGCCGGCGGCGAAGGGTCGGCCCACAACGGCCGCGACTTCGGCTTGAGCAACAGCGACTACGCGCCGCTGGCCGAGATCATGGGGCGCGTGCCCTGGTGCTCCGAGGTCTTCAACTGCTCGGCGCCCGACACCGGCAACATGGAGACCATCGAACGCTACGGCCTGCCCGAGCACAAGGAACAGTGGCTGGAGCCGCTGCTGAACGGCAAGATCCGCAGCGCGTTCGCCATGACCGAGCCGGCCGTCGCCTCGAGCGATGCGACCAACATCGCGTCGCGCATCGAGCGCCAGGGCGACGACTACGTCATCAACGGCCGCAAGTGGTGGATCAGCGGCGCCGGCGACCCGCGCTGCCAGATCTACATCTTCATGGGCAAGACCGACCCCGAGGCGCCGCGCCACTCGCAGCAGTCGATGATCCTGGTGCCGGCCAACACGCCCGGCATCAAGGTGCTGCGCCCGCTGTCGGTGTTCGGCTACGACGATGCGCCGCACGGTCACATGGAGATCACCTTCGACAACGTGCGCGTGCCCGCGAGCAACATCCTGCTGGGCGAAGGCCGCGGCTTCGAGATCGCGCAAGGCCGCCTTGGGCCCGGGCGCATCCACCACTGCATGCGGCTGATCGGCCTGGCCGAGCGCTCGCTCGAGCTGATGTGCAAGCGTGCGTCGGCGCGCGTGGCCTTCGGTCGCACCGTGGCTGAACAAGGCGTGACGCGCGAGCGCATCGCCGAGGCGCGCTGCAGGATCGACATGGCGCGGCTGCTGACGCTGAAGGCCGCGTGGATCATGGACGTGGCCGGCAACAAGACCGCCAAGGCCGAGATCGCGATGATCAAGGTCGTCGCGCCCAGCATGGCGCTGCAGGTGATCGACTGGGCGATGCAGGCGCACGGCGGTGGCGGCGTCTGCGAGGACTTCCCGCTCGCCGGCTTCTACGCCGGTGCCCGCACGCTGCGCTTTGCCGATGGCCCGGACGAAGTGCACCGCAACGCGATCGCCAAGCTCGAACTCGGCAAGTACGCCTGAGCGACAGGCGCGGCGACCGCGCTCAGCGCCGCTTCGGCGGCCCTGACGATTCGTCGGGCTGGATGCTCTGCCACGCGGTCGTGGCCGAGCTGTGGCCCCAGTCGCGCGCCTTGCCCAGCGATTCGCCGGTCAGCAGCATCACCTGCGCGACCGCGATTTCGAACACCGCAAGCGCGGCCGCCACGTCGTCCACCGCCGGGGTGGCGAGTTGCATGCGCAGGTAGGCGCGGCCGCGCAGCGTCATCAGCACGAACGGCGGCTCGTCGGCGAGGAAGCCGGTGGCCGCATCTTCGAGCGCGTGGGCCAGCGGGCCGCTGATCCAGGCCAGCCCGGCGTCGTGGGTGGTCGCGACGGCGCCGAAGCGCACGCGCAGGTTCTTCAGCGTCGTCAGGTTGACCTTGGGGAACATCACCAGCCAGCGCATCTCTTCGGGCGCCTTGGTGCCGATCTGGGTCTGCACGTTGTCGGTGAACTCTTCGAAGGTCGCGCGCTCAAGCGCGTCCATCAACGGGCGCGACAGCAGCAGCATTTGCGCGTCTGAGGGCAGCTCGAGCTCCATGCGCAAGCGCAGCTCGTGGCCGACGATGTAGTCGCGCTGCGGTGTGCCCCACTCGAGGCGCCAGGGCTTGCCCTCGAGCTGCCCGTCGACGACGAAGCCGGTCTCGCCGCGCACGCGCTTGAAGCCGAAGCTGCGACGCTTGGCCCAGGCCTCGACCGCCGTGTAGTCGTGGTCGTCGCTGCGGCCCTTGAGCAGGCGCTTGAATGACTCGAGCATGTCCGCGCCCAATCAACTAGAGTGGCGACCGGGTGCACGCCGAGTGCACATGAAGGAACGACGCATCATGATCGAAGTGTATTCGTGGGCCACGCCGAACGGGCACAAAGTTCACATCATGCTGGAGGAGTGCGGCCTGCCCTACCGCGTGACCGCGGTGGACATCGGGGCCGGTGATCAGTTCAAACCCGAATTCCTCGCGATCAGCCCGAACAACAAGATCCCCGCCATCGTCGACCCGGACGGGCCCGACGGTCAACCGATCTCGCTGTTCGAGTCGGGTGCGATCCTGATGTACCTCGCCGGCAAGACCGGGCAGTTCATGCCCGCGAGCACGCGTGCGCGCTACGAGATGCTGGAGTGGTTGATGTTCCAGATGGGCGGCGTCGGCCCGATGCTGGGCCAGGCGCATCACTTCCGCCTCTACGCGCCCGACAAGATCGCCTACGCGATCGACCGCTACACCAACGAGGCCAAGCGCCTGTACGGCGTGATGAACAAGCGGCTCGCGAAGAGCAAGTACATCGCCGGGCCGACCTACACGATCGCCGACATCGCGATCTTCCCGTGGCTGCGTTCCTGGAAGAACCAGGGCATCGATTGGACCGACTTCCCGCACCTGAAGGGCTGGTTCGACGAGATCGCGGCGCGGCCGGCGGTGCAGCGCGGCGTCGAGGTGCTGGCTGCGCAGCGCAAGCCGCTGGTGGACGACAAGTCCCGCGAGACCTTGTTCGGCAAGACCCAGTACCAGCAGCGCTGAGCGAGGCAGGAGACCGCATGAAGAAGAAGTTGTTCGCAGCATGGTTGATCGCGCTCATCGCCACCAGCGCCCGGGCCGAGCAGGTCGGCGAAGTCGACACGGTGTTCAAGCTCATCGGGCCGGACCACAAGATCGTCGTCGATGCGTGGGACGACCCTAAGGTCGGTGGGGTGACCTGCTACGTGTCGCGCGCCAAGACCGGTGGCCTCAAGGGCGCCGTCGGACTGGCCGAGGACAAGTCGGACGCGTCGATCGCGTGCCGCCAGGTCGGCCCCGTCAGCTTCAGCAAGCCGCTGCCCGATCAGGAAGAGGTGTTCAGCGAGCGCCAGTCCTTCCTGTTCAAGAAGCTGCGCGTGGTGCGCATGGTCGACAAGAAGCGCAACACGCTGATCTACCTGACCTACTCCGACCGGGTGATCGAGGGCTCGCCGAACAACAGCGTCACCGCGGTGCCGGTCGACCGGGCGACGATCATCCCGATGAAGTAGGCGGCCCGGCTCAGCTCGGCTGCGGCGCGTACATGTACTCGCGCGTCAGCGGCAGCTGCGCGCCGCCCTTGCCGCGCCGCGTCGCCAGGATCTGGTAGATGCCCAGCTCGCCGGTTTCGAACTCCATCGCACACGCCGCCATGTACAGGCGCCAGATCCGGTAGGTCGATTCGTTGACGAAACTCAGGGCCTGGTCGTGCCCTTTCTCGAGGCGCTGGACCCAGTGACGCAGCGTCTTCGCATAGTGCGGGCGCAGTCCTTCGACGTCGACGATCTCGAACTTGGACTGCTCCATCACGCGCTGGATGTTGCTGATGGTGTCGAGCTCGCCATCGGGAAACACGTAGCGGTTGATGAAACGCGACGACAGCGCCGGGCCCCAGCCCTCGTCCTCGTGCGTGATGCCGTGGTTCAGGAAGCGCCCGTGCGGCTTGAGCAGGCGCTGCACCGTGTCGAAGTACAGCGGCAGGTTCTTCAACCCGACGTGCTCGAACATGCCGACGCTCGAGATCTTGTCGAAGCGCTCACTGCCCTCGAGGTCGCGGTAGTCGCGCAGTTCGACCGTGACACGGTCCTGCAGGCCGGCCGCCTTGACGCGCTCGGTGGCCAGGCTGAACTGGCGCTCGCTCAGCGTGATGCCGTGGGCTCGCACCCCGTAGTGCCGCGCCGCGTGGATCACCAGCGCACCCCAGCCGCAACCGATGTCGAGCAGTTGCTCGCCCGGTTGCAACTGCAGCTTGCGGCAGATGTGGTCGAGCTTGGCGAACTGCGCCTGCTCGAGCGTTGCGTCGGCGGTCTTGAAATAGGCGCAGGAATAGACCATGCCCTCGCCCAGCCACAGCCCGTAGAACTCGTTCGACAGGTCGTAGTGGAACGCGATCGCGGCCCGGTTCTCGTGCCGGGAATGGGCCTTGACCTCCTCGGCACGCAGGCTCTTGCTCACCGTGTCGGGCGCGGGTCGCAGGTTCGAGGCGGCCGTCAGCGCGAGGCGCAGCACGAGCGCGGCGCGGTGGGCCAGCGGCAAGCGCAGCGACTCCAGGTGGTCCTTCAGTGCGAGCGCTTCGAACAGGTCGCCGTCGACGTCGATGTCGCCGCGAAAATAGGCTTCGGCGAACCGCAGCGGGTCGCTGCCCAGCAGCAGCTTGCGGACTGCCGTGGCGTCGCGCACGCACAGCGCGAACGAGGGTTCGCGCCCGCTGCGCGCGGCCCGGCCGAAGCTGCCGCTGCTGCCGTCGGGCAGGCGCACGGCCATCGAACCGTCGTAGGCGGACAGCAGGGTTTCGAGGGCTTCGGCCCACCGACCGATCTCGCCCTGGCGCGGCGCGCTTTTGGCGCGCTCGCCGCGTGGCAACGGGTCGGAAACGGTCCGAGGCGGCACATCCATGTCCATGTCGATCCCTTCAGGCTTGGCGGCTGAACGTCACGAGGCAGGTGTCGCGACACGTCGCGATCACGGGAGATGAATGGACTACCTCAATGCCGATGCCGCGGTGTACGCACGTGGCAGGGGCCTATTTTGAACACGAAATACGTTTGCGCGCCACGGCTTTACTGCGGAGTCCCCGCCGCAAGCCTGGGTGTCGGGGTCGGCCCCGTGCGGTCATTGCACGAATCGGTTACCGCGCGAGAGCATGGTCAGCTCGACCCAGCTGCTGCCCTGGTGCTTGTTCGGGGCGTACTGGACCGGGTAGCCGCCGAGGTCGATACGCCCCAGCGTGCCCATCGCCTGCAGCACGCTCTCGCGCGTCAGTTTCGGGCCGGCCTTCTTGAGCGCGGCCACCAGCGCGTTGGCGGCGATGCAGGACTCGAGCGAGGTGTAGTTCAGCTTGGCGCCGTTCAGCGCGTTCAGGTCGTCGGCGCATTCCTTCACCACCGGCACCGTGACCTGGTTCGAGACCCGCGGCGATGGAATCACCTGGGACACCATGGTGCCGCGCGCGAGCGCGCCCACCGACTCGGCCAGTTCGTCGGGGTTGACGAAGGACAACGCCGCGATCGAGACCGGCGTGCCCTTGTCGCCGGTGGCCTTGAGCAGGTCATTGACGACACCGTACTGCGTCGTGACGAGCGCGTAGTGCGCCCCGCTTTTCAGCACCGCGTCGACGGCCGCAGGCTCCAGCTTGACCCCGCGTTTGACGGCCACACCCGGCGGCTTGGCGGCGCCCGACTCGACATAGGCGGCCGCCACGGCTTCGTAGTTGCTGCGGCCCACTTCGTCGTCGTAGTGCACGATGACGGCCTTGTCCGCACCCATGCCGTGCTTGGCCTCGATGATCTTCAGTGCCTCTTCCTTGTACGACGCACGGATCGTGTAGACGTTGGGCTGGTTGCGCAGCGCCAGCGACCCGCTGAACGGGGCGAAGAAGAGCACGTTGCTGCGTGCCGCCAGCGGAATCGAATCGAGGCTGGTGGTCGCCGAGTTGTAGCCGAACAGCACCAGCGCGCCATGCTGCCCCAGCAGCTGTTGCGTGTTCTCGGCCGCACGTTCGCGGCTGTTGGCGTTGTCCAGCGTCACCAGCTTCAGGCGCCGCCCCAGCGCATTCGTGGCGTTGACGCGGGCGAACACCGCCAGCGCACCGTCGCGCATGTCGCGACCGATGTCGGCGTTGGCGCCGCTCAGCGCGACCGATTGGCCGATCACGATCTCCTGCGACCACGCGGGCAGCGCGGTGGCGAGGGCGAACAGCACGGCCGGCAGATGCTTGCGCATGGTTTGTCTCCTGTGAAAGGAATGTTGCGGTGGTCTCGTGTCCGCTCGTCGAGCGGGCACGACCCGGCTGAAATGTCGGCGCTGTCCAGCAGCCGAACACTTGATCTGCGTCAAGTTTTCAGGAGAGCCGCGGGCGCCGCCTCACGGGCGGTGCCGGGCGCGGGATTTCTTCACGCAGCGCGCATGCCGAACAGCGCGCGGTACTTCGCCGACGGCGGCTCGACCGGGCTCGATGCGCGCTTCGGCTGAGCGGGCTCGACCAGCGGGTTGGCCAACACGAAGATCTCGGCGGCACGGTGCGGGTCGAGATCGCCCGCGTGATGAATGCTCAGCACCGCATAGCCGACGGCAGAGCCGATGCCCACGTGAGGGCGCAGTTGCATCAATCGGCCGGCAAAGCCGCCGACCCAGGTGTGGGTGGAATGGGTTTTCTGGTCCATGGCGTGATTCTGAAATCGCCGCGCGCGCCCTTACCCGTCGAACTAGGGGGTGAAACCGTACTTGCGGGCGTGCGGCGTGACGGAAGTCCCACCGCGTTTCGCCGCGACCGTGTCGACGAAGCGACGCCGGCGGCCGTCCTCGTGTGAACCCGCCCTAAACGGGTCGGGCCAGCGCGCGCTGCACTTCGCCGATGAAGCTCTCGTGATTGAACTCGGCCTTGACGACGATGTCGCGTATGTGGGCGTTGAGCCGGTCGCGATCGGCCTGCGTCAAGTCCTTCGCGGTGACCACGACGACGGGGATCTGCGCGGTCGCGGGGTCGCCTTTCAGCGCTTCGACGACGTCGAAGCCGTTGACCTCGGGCATCTCGAGGTCGAGCGCGATCAGGTCCGGCCGGAAGCGCCGCGCCAGCGCAATGCCTTCGCGACCGCCGAGCGCGCGCAGCACCCCGTAGCCGCGCGGCTGCAGGTGCGCGGCCAGCATGTCGACGGCCTCTGAGTCGTCGTCGACGATCAGCACCGTGAGTTCGCGCTGGCCGCCCGAGGTCAGGCCCAGGTGCTCGAGTCCTCGGGCCAGCGCATCGCGGCCGATCGGCTTCTGCAAGACCAGCGCCGCCCCCAACGAAAAGCCCTTGCCTTCGTCGGCGACCACCGAGACGACCACGACAGGCACCGCCTCCCAGCGCGACGCCGACCGGAGCCGGGCCAGAAACTCCCAGCCGTCCATGCCCGGCAACAGGATGTCCAGCGTGATCACCTCGGGCACCAGCTCGTCCATCAGCGCCAGCGCGGCCTCGGCCGAGACGACGCGCCGCACGCCAAAGCCTTCGGCCTCCAGCTGAACCTGCATGATCACGGCCGCGTCGTCGTCGTCCTCGACGATCAGCGCCAGCGGCTGCTTCCGCGGCGGTGCCGGGACTGGATCGGCGGCCAGTACAGCGGCTGCCGTGTCGATCCGCGACGGCACCCAGACGGTGAAGCAGGTGCCGCGCCCGGGCGCGCTCGTGACCGCCACCGCCCCGCCGTGCAGCTCGGCCAGGCGGTGCACCATCACCAGACCGAGGCCGGTGCCTTCGACACTGCGGGTCAACGAATTCGAGATCCGCGTGAAGGGCGTGAACAGCTTGTGCAGGTCGTCGAGTCCGATGCCGATGCCGGTGTCCGACACCGAGATCTCGACGAATGCTTCATGCTCGCTGGCGGGCAGCGGCATGCGCACCCCGTCGTCGAATCCCGGCAAGGCGCTCGCCGCCCGCACGCGTCCGACGTGTGCGGCACGCAGCATCACCCGCCCCCCCGTGGGCGTGAATTTCAGTGCGTTGGCGGCGAGGTTCAACACGATCTGCTTGAGACGGCGGCGGTCGGCCAGGAACTCGCCACTGGGTTCGAAACAATCGATCTCGAGGCTGATCCGCTTTGCATCCGCCTGCGTGGCGAGCAAGGCCACGGCGTCTGCCAGCAGCGCGCCCGGCTGCACGCGCTCGAGCGTGATCTCGGCCTTGCCGGCTTCGATCTTGGCGAGGTCGAGGATGTCGTTGATCAGCGCCAGCAGGTGGTGGCCGCCGTGGAAGATGTGGGTCGCGAAACTGCGCTGCTGATTTGTCAGCTGCCCGGCCATGTCCTCTTTCAGCAGCTCCGAGAAGCCGATGACGGCATTCAGTGGCGTGCGCAACTCGTGCGACATGCTGGCCAGGAACTCCGACTTGAGCCGGGTCTGCTCCTGCAACTGCTGGTTGGATTCGCTCAGCGCGCCGTTGAGCGTCTCGAGCCGCTCGCTCAGGTCCTGCAAGTCGCTCGCACGCCGACGTTCGTGCGCATGGGCCTGCGTCAGCCGCGCATGCAGCACGCCGTTTTCGAGCAGCAGCACGGCCAAGACGAGGCTGCTGGCGAGCCAACCGCAGAGCCGCCCCGCGTAGAAGCCCAGGTCGAATCGACCGCCGTTGAGCACCGCGGAGAGCGCAACGTCGAGCAGCCACGCGCACATCACGACCAGCAGCCACAGGTCGAGCACAGCGTGGGGCCGGCGCCGCCACAGCACCGCGACCGCCAGCAGGCCGGTGACCCAGACCGTGGCCACCACCCCGGTCATCGTCGGGGTGTAGTGGCTGCCGGCCATGATGGGCGGCATCAGATCGTGTCCGGCTGTCGCCAGCAAGGTGAAGCCGAGCACGACCGCAGCGACCGCGACACAGGCGCCAACGATGGACCAGCCGCTGCGGGTGTGCACCGCCAGCGCCTCGCCCGGCCGGTTGCGCAACCACGCGTAGCCGATGACGAAGAGTGGAAAGCCGCCGTGCCAGAACATGTACAGCCAGGCCGTGCTCTGCGGGCCGGCATTGAGCAGTCCCGTCGGGGCGAACAGCCCCGGGAAACTCAGGCCGTGCGCGGCGGTCACGAGTGCGCTGAAGAAGTAGCCGCTGGCCAGCACCAGCACGGCCTTGGACCGTGCCATCCGAAACTGCCCGAACAGCAGCAACGCGGTGATGGCGTCGTTGACGATCAGGGCCGATTCGTAGAGCGGGATGAAGGCCCAGACCGGCTGCAACGGTTGCTTGGCGAACGGCGCGATGCCGGCAAAGAACAACAGCGAGACGAGAACCACCGCGAAGGCTGCGCGACGATCACCAGCGCCGGCTGGCCAGGTGATGAGTAAGGTCGCGGCAGGAGGGCTGGGGGGGACGTCGAGACCTGCCGTACTGCTCATGGCGCGATCAGAGCAGGTTTCTGGCCCGGCCAACACTGACAAGTCTTACAGGGCGCCGCTTTCTGACCCCCCTACTTTGGCACCGCCTCCAGGATGCGCTCGGCCAGGCGATCGTAGTCGCCGCCGAAGTGATGGCCGCCGGACAGTGCGAGCGCGCGCGCATGGTCGGGCATCAGCTGCGGGCACAGCGAGTCGCGCTCGTCCTGCCCGTAGATGCACAAGGTGTTGGCCGCGACGAGCCGACGGGCCTCGGGCGCGATCGGCTTGTCGCCGCTCGGGCCTATCCAGTTGGACACATGGAATTCGAACGAGGCCTTCTGACCGAGCCCGAGCAGCGCCGTCAGGTGCACCCGGGCGCGCGTGCGCGGCGGCAAGCGGTTGAGCGCGAACGGCAGGACGTCCGCGCCCTGCGAATAGCCGATCAGGATCACGTCGCTGCGCTTCCAGCGCGCGGCGTAGTAGCGGATGACGCGGTCCAGGTCGAGCGCCAAGCCCTCGGGCGTTCGCGCGCTCCAGAAATAGCGCAACGAATCGAAGCCCGCAACCGGCACGCCCTTCGCAACGAGGGCTGCGGCAATGCCCTTGTCGATGCCCGCCCATCCGCCGTCGCCGGACAACAGCACGGCGAAGCGCGTGCCCGGTCCACTGGCCGGCAGCTCCACGATGGGCAGGTCGGCGAGTTGCGCCGGCGGCGGGTCCAGCCCTTTCTCCTGTGCGGCGAGCGCGGCGTAGGCAGCATCGAACGTCGCGGGCACGGCAGGCATCGGCGCGGTCGGTGGTGCCGCCGGAAGCCAGGTCGCCCGTGCCACGCCTTGCACGAAGGCCTGTGCGTCGGCGGGCTTGCAGGCCGCCTCGCCCGTGGCGCCCTGCAGCGCAGTCCAGGGCGCGGCGAGTGGGGCAGCGGCCGGGAGCAGGTCGATGCCGCCATCGGCCGCAGCCTGCCAGCGCAATGAGTTGGCGGCGCACAGCGGTGTCTTGAACATCAGGCGCGGACAAAAATCGAGCGACAGCGCCGACGCGAAGGTGCCGCTCGGCGCCTGTGCCAGCGCCGCGTAAGCCACGGACGACGCGCGCCCCGAACCGACGAGCATGGGCAGCAGGTAGGTCGGCAGCTTGTCGAAGGCCTGCACATGGCGGGCGAGGTTCTCGAGCGCGCCACCAGCATAGGTGCATTTGCCGTCCTGCGCTTCGAGGCGCCGGTAGAACGGCGCGAGCGGCACCGCGGCGACCATGGCCCCGGCGTTCACCATCCTCTCGGCCAGCTTCTGCTCGATGGCACTCAGGCTGTCGTTGCCGGACAGCAGCAACACGAACTGCCTAGGCGTGCCGCTGGTCCGGAAGACCTTGACGTCGCTGAACAGGCCGTGCGACAGCGTCTGCGGCGCACGCGAGGCCTGCGCTCGCGCACCCGTTGGCGCCAGCGCCACGCTCAGGGCCAGCACCATCGCCCACAGCCCGCCCGACCTCATTTGGCGATCACCCCTTTGACCCCGCCGCCGATCAGCGAGGCGACATCGGCCAGCACGAACACCGGTGCCAGACCGCCAGGGGATGCGAGGTAGCGCGCCTCCCAGACGGGCTCGAACTTGTCCTTGAAACTGTGCAGTCCGCGAAAGTTGTAGAAGCGGTCGCCGTAGTCGAACAGGAGCCGGCCCAGGCGCTGCCAGCGCGGGGCCTTGCGCCGCTCGGCCATGCCGGCCATCGGCGACATGCCCAGACCGAACCGGGCATAGCCTGCGTCTTGCAGGTAGAGCATGACCTTGGCGAACAGGAAATCCATCGTGCCCGGTGGCGCGTCCGGCAGGTAGCGCATCAGGTCGACGCTGGCCTCGTCCTTGGCGTCGGTCGCGAGCAGGTTCGCGAACGCGATCACCCGGTCGTCGCGCCGCACCACCGCGACCGGCAAGCGCTGCAGGTAGTCCGGGTCGAAACGCCCGACCGAAAAGCCCTTCTCGCGGCCGCTTTGTTCGGCGAGCCAGGCGTCGGAGACCTCGCGCAAAGCGGGCAGCAGCGGGCCGACGTCGCCCGGCGCGACGACGTCGAAGCTCAGGCCCTCGCGCTCGCCCCGGTTCACGCCGGAGCGCAGGTTGGCGCGCTTGGCGCCCTTGAGGTTGAAATCGGGCAGTGTCACGTGCGCATGTTCGCCGAGTTTCAGCGCGTGCAGCCCGCAATCGAGGTAAAGCGGCAAGGTGGCGGGACGCACCTGGTAGAAGGCCGCGCGTCCGCCGTGGTCGGTCGCGACCTCGATGAACTGCCACACCAGGTCGGGCCATTCGCGGGCCTCACCAAACGGGCCGTACAGCGAAACCCAGGTGCGGCCCTGCTTGCCGAACATCAGAAAGCTCTTGCCCGACGGCGAGAACAGCAGGTGCTTGTCGCCGGTGAGCGCATAGCAGCCGTCGGACGACGGGTTGGCACGCACGATGTCGGCCGCGCGCGCGATGTCGGCCGCCGAGGTCTGGGCGACCTCGCCTGCCGGCGGTCGCAGCAGCTGCCACAGGCCGAAGGCGAGCGCCACGAGCGCGATGCCCAGCATCGTGCGCAACGAACGCGGGGCCTGGCCGTCGAGCTCGAACTGCCACCACAGGCGGTTGGTGTAGCCGACTTCCTGGTACGCGAAGAACAGCACCCAGGTGCAGGCGGCGATCACGCCGGCGAGCGTCAGCCACCACTCGGGCTCGAGGTGCTGGGCGAACAGCGACGAGCGCCGGTCGAACTGGCGCCGCGAGATCACCAGCAGCACGGCCAGCGTCAACAGCAGCGCCGCCTCGTTCAGCGCGATGCCCTTGGGCAGCGCGAGCACCGCGGCGACGATGGACAGCCCGAGCGCCGCCCACCACGCGGCGTCGAGCTGGTGCAGCAGGCCGCGCGCGACCAGCAGCAGCCCCAGCCCGGCGACGCTGCCCAGAAAGTTCGAGGCCTCGATCAACGGCAGCGGCACGCGCAGCGCCGCGAGAATCTCGCGCGCGTCGGCGGTGAACGGCGTCACGCTCGACACCATCAGCCACAGGCCGGCGACCAAGGTCAGCGCGGCCATCAGGCGCGGGCTCAGGTGCACCGCCATGCGCCCGACAGGTGCCGCCACGCCCGACCTCAGCTCGTAGAAGATCAGCGTGCCGGTGGCCAGCACCAGCGGCAGCACGTGGTAGATGCCGCGGTACAGCAGCAGCGCGCCCAGCATCGCCTCGCTCGGCACGTCGGCGCCGCCGGCCAGCAGCATCACCGCTTCGAACACGCCCACCCCGCCGGGCACATGGCTCACGATGCCCGCGGCGATCGCGATGGCATAGAACGCGACGAAGGTCGACGGCGCGATGTGGTTGGCGGGCAGCAGAAACCAGAGCGCGGCGGCCGACGCGCCGAGCTCGAACGCCGAGATCACGAGCTGGCGCAGCGCCAGGCCGAGCGGCGGCAGGCGCAGGCTCCAGCGCCACCGACGGCCCAGCTCGAATTCCATCTTCAACAGGCGGTGCCGGGAGCAAAGCCACAGAAAAACAGCCAACGCCCCCAGCATCGCCATCGCAATGGCCCGCAGCAGCCAGACGGGCATGCGCAGCAGCGCGGCGACGTCTGCCGCCCCCCACAACAGGCCGAGCGCGCCGAACACCAGCATGCCCAGGCCGAAGGCTGCGGCGTTGAAGACGATCACGCGTGCGATCTGCGGCGGCTCCAGGCCTGCGGCGGCATACAGCCGCATGCGCACGGCCCCGCCCGACAGCGGCCCGAGGCCTATGGTGTTCGACAGTGCGTAGGCGACGAACGAGGTCAACAGCACCGTGCTGCGCGCCACCTTGGCACCGGCATAGCGCAACGACGACGCGTCGTACTCGGTCAGCGCGAGGTAGCTGATCATGGTCGCCAGCAACGCCGCGGCGATGCGGCTCGCCGACGTCGTCTCGACCGCGGCCATCACATCCGCATAGCGCACCTCGCGCAGCAGCGCGTGCAGCGTGAGCCCGACCGCGACCGCCAGCGCCAAGCCGAGACCGCCGATCAGCCAGGGCCGCCAGCGCGGCCACCAGTCGCCGATGGCGGCGAACGGCGACCACGAGATGGCGAGCGGTGGACGATCTGGTTCTGACACGGTGCAGCGAGCTTCAGGGCATGACGGGAACGTCGATTATTCAGGCGTCGTCGAAGCCGCCGCACGTCATCCGAACCATGCCAAATTCGGACTCGGCAGGGTCCTTCGATGAAAGCGCCCACGGCACGGCAATCATCACCGCGCCTTCTTGGTGGGGAATGCTACCAGCCCAGGTGGGAGAGCCGCGTGCCGCAGCGCTGCCGGCGTCCGCCGGGGGACGCCGGCAATGCCCTGCGCGCTATCCGTCGTGCGGTCGTCGTCGAAGCGGACGTGGACCCGCCCAGATCAGCGGATCAAGGTGGACATCGCCCGTGCAAAACCGCGGCCCGATGGCCGCATCGACCCGCGCGGGCCGAGCTCGGTCTCGCGCCTCGCCGAGCCAGCCGCGTCGCGCGGCACCGCGATGCGGCGACGCACCACAGGTGCCGACACCGGGTCGGCCATCACGAGAAGCTCGGCCGCGCGGCGCGGGTCCAGTGCGGCCGCGTGGTGGATGCTCATCACCGCATAGCGCACGGCCGAGCCCACGCTCATCGACGGGCGCAGTTGCAGCAGGCGGCCCGCAAAGCTGCCCAGCCATGCATGGGTGGAAGGCGGGCTGGCCACGTGCGTGGATGACTGAACCCGGACCGGCCGGCTGACGTTCGTCACCGCGGCCCGGGCGGCGGCGATCTCGCGCGCTGTCGAGGCCAGCTCGTCCGTGAGGCGTTCGATGCGCCCGGCGTTCTGCGGCACTTCGCCGCACGCGATTGAAAGCTCTCTCTTCAAGCGATGCTGCCGACCTGTCAGCTGGACCAAGTTCATCGTGACCCTCCGTTGCCGAAGCGGACTATGACGAGCCCCGAGCGCGCGCGAAATCCCCTATGAGTGGGTGAGGTCCTAGGGGTCCACAAGCCGTTGACTTTGTGCCTGCGCGCCGTGATACTGTATATATATACAGCTACTGAGCCACGCCATGCCGACCCTCTATCGCCAGAACTACCGTCCCCGTCGCGCCTGGCGCATCCCGACCTGGGCACGCAGCCTGTGGTGCTGGCTCTGACGCGCGGTCCGGTCCGAGCGTGCGCCCGGTGCGTCAGTGCGCCGGGGTGTCGTCCGGCGCGTAGGCCGAGTGCAGCACGGTCGGCTTTTTCGAGCGTTTGCGCATGCGGATGTTCAACAACTCCACGCCGAGCGAAAACGCCATCGCGAAGTAGACATAGCCCTTGGGCACCGTCTGATCGAAGCCCTCGGCGATCAGCACGACGCCGACCACGACGAGGAAGGCCAGTGCGAGCATCTTGATGGTCGGGTGCTCTGACACGAAACGCCCGATCGCACCGGCGAACAGCATCATCAAGCCGACCGATGCGACCACCGCTGCGATCATCACCTCGATGCGGTCCACCATGCCGACCGCGGTGATGATCGAGTCGAGCGAGAACACCATGTCGACGATCAGGATCTGCACGATCACGGCGGCGAAGGTCGACCTCACGGCCGCAGAGGCATGCCCGGTCTCGCCCTCGAGCGACTGGTGGATCTCGCCGGTGCTCTTGTAGATCAGGAACAACCCACCGGCGATCAGGATCACGTCGCGCCCGGAGATCGCCTGCCCCGCCACCGTGAACAGCGGCGCCACCAGTCCGACGATCCACGCGAGCACGAGCAACAGGCCGATGCGCATGAACATCGCCATGAAGAGACCGAGCCGGCGCGCCCGTTCGCGTTGAACCGGCTCCAGCTTGTCGACCAGGATCGAGATGAAGACGATGTTGTCGATGCCCAGCACGAGCTCGAGCGCGGTCAGCGTCGCGAATGCGATCCAGGCCTGCGGGTCTGAAAGAAGTTCAAGCATCGGTGGGTCCGTCTGAGAGTTCGGCCGCATCTTAGCGAGCCGCACTCAGCGCAGCCGAACCCGGACAGACAACGCTCGATCAGGCCGGCTTCAGCGCCAGCGCACGCCGGTCCAGCAGCGCCGAAATGCTCACCACGCCGAGCGCCAGCATCGCCACGCCGGCGCCGACCAGCGGCAAGCGCGTCAACGGGAAGCCCGCACCGATGATCACGCCACCCAGCCACGCGCCGGTTGCGTTGCCGAGGTTGAAGGCGCCCTGGTTCAGCGTCGACGCCAGGTTGGGCGCTCCCCGGGCCTGGTCGATCACACGCACCTGCGCGGCGGGCACGGTCGCAAAGGTCAACGCCCCCCAGGCGAACATGATGATCAGCGTCGGCACCTGGTAGCGACTGCCCCACGAGAACGCGACCAGCAGCAGCGCGAGCGCGAAGAACAGGCCACCCAGTGCCGGCAACACGCGCCAATCGGCCAGGCGCCCGCCGACCAGGCCACCGACCGTGATGCCGACACCGAACAGCAGCAGCACCCAGCTGGTCGACTCGATCGAGAAGCCCGTCACCTCGCGCAGGATGTAGGCGATGTAGGTGAACACCGTGAACAGGCTGATCGAGCCCAGCGTGCTGATCAGCAGCGCCATCTGCACCGACGGCGTGGCCAGCGAACGGAACTCGGCGACGAGGCTGCCGCCGGTCGGCATCGGCAGCTTGTTCGGCAGCCAGGCGAGCAGCGCGCTCACCGCGACCACGCCGATCCCGGTGACGGCCCAGAAGGTCGAGCGCCAGCCGGCGGCCTGCCCCAAGGCCGTGCCCAGCGGCACGCCGAGCACGTTCGCCACGGTCAGCCCGGTGAACATCAGCGCCATCGCCTGGGCGCGCTTGTCGCGCGGCACCAGGTCCGCCGCGACGACCGCCCCGATGCCGAAGAACGCTGCATGGCAGAACGCGGTCACGACCCGCGCCGCGATCAGGAAGCCATAGCTCGGCGCCAGCGCGCACAAGGCATTGCCGACGATGAACAGGCCCATCAGACCGATCAGCGCCTGCTTGCGCGGCAGCCGGGCGGTCAGCACGGCAAGCAGCGGTGCGCCGATCGCGACACCGATCGCGTAGCCCGACACCAGCATGCCGGCGGCCGGGGCCGACACGCCGAGGTCCTGCGCCACCTCAGGCAGCAGGCCCATGATGACGAATTCGGTGGTGCCGATGCCGAACGCGGCGGCCGCCAGGGCGAGCAATGGAAGAGAGAGCATGGTGCGCGGGTCGTTCGCGGGCGACGCACCCGCGCGAATCGGTATTTTCCCTGACTTCGGTTACGAGCCGGGTACAAGTGCCGCCGCGACCCTGCGCCCTGAGTGCTGCCGCCACAATCCGTCTTCATGACCTCGAGCCCTGCCCCGCGCGCGACGCTGTCCAACGCCGCGTTCGCCACGCTGCTGCTGATCGCGCTGATGATGGGCGCCAACCACGTCGCGGCGCGCGTGGCGTTCGACCATGGGGTCGATGTGATCACCGCCGTGACCTTCCGCAGCGCCGTCACCGCCGCCGTGGTCGGGCTGTTGCTGGCGCTGCAACGCGTGCCCCTGCACTTCACGCCACGCCACCGCCGCGTGCTGCCGGGGATAGGCGGCCTGATCGCCGTGCAGAGCCTGTGCCTGTATTCGTCCGTGGCGCGATTGCCGGTCGCACTGGCGCTGCTCGCGTTCAACACCTACCCGTTGTGGACGGCGCTCTGGGCACGTCTGATCTACCGGCACCGGGCCGAGCGCAGGGTCCTGCTCGCCATGCCCGTGATGCTGCTGGGTCTGGCGCTGGCCCTCGACGTGCTCGGTGCCGCGTCGGGCCTGGGCGCCGCCGCGCAATGGAAAGAGATCGGCGCCGGCGTGGCGTTCGCCCTGGCCGCCGCGGCGACCTTCGGACTCGCGCTGGTGCTCACCCAGCACGAGGCGAGCGACGTGGACGGGCGCGTCCGCACCCTCACGACGATGGCCTTCGTCGCGGTGATCGCGCTGGCCGCGTCAGGCCTTCAGGGTGGGCTCCACCTTCCCTCGGCGCCCGTCGGATGGGTCGGCCTGGGCATGCTCACCTTCCTCTACGGGACCGCCTTCACGATCATGTTCACCGTCTTGCCGCGACTGGGGGTGGTGGGCAACTCCGCGATCATGAACGTCGAGCCCATCTTTGCGCTGGGTCTGGCGTGGGCGATCCTCGGCCAGTCGATCAGGGTGGTGCAGGTCGTCGGTGGCGTGATCGTCGTCGCGACCGTGATCGGCTTGGGCTTGCGCCGGTCCGGTGAGCCGCCTGAGGAGCCGTCGGGTCAGCGCGCCCGTTGAGCTCAGCTGGGCGGCTGAGCGCGCGGCATCGCGATTCCATCAGAGAATAAGGTTTTCAGCGGCCACGATGCCCATCAACTATTCGCGACGTCTGACCGGCAGCAACCGAACCGCGCCCGCCGACAGGCAGCTTGGATTCGCATTGGCCTTCGTTGCCGGCGCCACCAACGCCGGGGGCTTTCTGGCGGTGCGGCAGTACACCTCGCACATGACGGGCATCGTCTCGGCGATGGCCGACAACATCGCCCTCGGCATGAACGACCTCGTGCTGGGTGGTGCCGGCGGTCTGGCGTCGTTCGTTTCGGGCGCCGCGTGCTCGGCGGTGATGGTCAACTACGCGCGACGCCATCGCCTGCAAAGCGTGTTCGCGTTCCCATTGCTGCTGGAGGCGTTCTTGTTGCTGTGCTTCGGGATCCTGGGTGCGCGCCTTGCGCGCATCGAGGGGCTGTTCGTGCCCGCCACCGTGATGCTGCTGTGCTTCATCATGGGCCTGCAGAACGCGGTCATCACCAAGCTGTCGCACGCCGAGATTCGAACCACGCACATCACCGGGGTCGTCACCGACATCGGCATCGAGCTGGGCAAGCTGTTCTACTGGAACCGGCACCCCGGAACCGCGGGCGGCAAGGTCGCGGCCAACAGGCGCCGCCTCGGCCTTCTGAGCGCGCTCGTTGGCTGCTTCTTCCTGGGTGGGTTGGCGGGCGCGGTCGGTTTCAAGTACCTCGGCTATGTGTCGACCGTCCCGCTCGCATTGGTCCTTGTCGTCCTGGCCGGGGCCCCCGCCGCCGACGACATCGCCGCCTGGGTTCGACGGAAGGTCCGGAAGTAGCAGCGCGACCCAACGATCTGGGACGGCACCATCGACCTGTTGCTGCCGACCCATCGACCGGGAGACACGAGCCAGACCACCACGCCTGTCGTTTGTCTCGATGGATCGGGCGGCAACTTGGTGAATGATGGACGTCACCCCAAGCCACCGAGAACGACCGTGACCCTGCCGATTCAACGCATCGCCACCCTCTTCCTGTCTCTGTTCGTCGCCGCCTTCGCGAGCAGTTGCGCCGCGCCGGCGGCAGGCACCGACGGCGCCGGCCCGCCACGCTTCAGCGTCGAGACCCAGTGGCCCAAGCCCCTGCCCAACCGCTGGATCCTCGGGCAGGTCAGCGGTGTCGCCACCGATGCCGAGGATCACGTCTGGGTCTTGCAGCGGCCGAAGAGCCTGACGGACGACGAACGCGGCGCGACGCTCAACCCGCCGCAGTCCATCTGCTGCGCGCCCGCCCCGCCGGTCCTCGAGTTCGATGCCGCGGGCAGCTTGCTTCGTTCATGGGGTGGCCCCGGCGTGGGCTACGACTGGCCGCAGAACGAGCACGGCATCCATGTCGACGCGAAAGGCTTCGTCTGGATCACGGGCAATGGCGACAACGACGGGCAGGTGCTCAAGTTCACGCGCGACGGCAAGTTCATCATGCAGATCGGCAAGGTCGGCCCGCAGACGGGCAACGCCGATCTCACACGCCTGGGTCAGGCGGCGGGCGTCGAAGTCGACGCGGATGCCAACGAGGTCTATGTGGCCGACGGCTACTACAACCGGCGCGTCATCGTGTTCGACAGCGAAACCGGTGCCTACAAGCGTCACTGGGGCGCCTACGGCAAGCCGCCCAGCGATGCGGAAAAGCCCAACGTGCGACGCACCGCGCCGCCCACCGGCGCGCAGCTGACGCAGTTCGGAAACCCGGTGCATTGCGCGCGCGTGGCCCGCGATGGGCTGGTCTATGTCTGCGACCGCTTGAACAACCGGATCCAGGTGTTCCAGAAGGACGGTCGCTTCGTCAAAGAATTCTCGGTGCTGCCAGACACCTCCGGCAACGGATCGGTCTGGGACATCGTTCTTTCGCGCGACCCGGCGCAGCGCTGGCTCTTGCTGGCCGACGGCCGCAACAACCGAGTCTCCGTCCTGTCGCGCGAAACCGGCGAAGTCCAGTCGACGTTCGGCAGACCCGGGCGTTACGCCGGCGAGTTCCATTGGGTCCACGACCTGGCCATCGACTCCCAGGGCAATCTTTATGCGGGCGAAGTCGACACCGGCAAGCGCGTGCAGAAGTTCATTCGGCGGCCGTGAGCGGCGCGCTGGTTGCGCAGCTCCGCGGGGCTCAGCGCGCTATGGCTCGGCGGCGAAGACCTCGATGCTGATGAGGTTCGAGACGTAGCGCCCGGCCTTCACGTCGTTCGGAACGACCAGACGCGCGAACCCGTTGGTGGTCAACGCGGCGCCGCCCAACGCATAGGCGATCAGGTCCGGCTGATTGCCGAAAGACGGATCCAGCTCGCCCAGCGAGAACACGGCCTTGTAGCCGTCGCTGCCGGTGGCGACGGCGTACATCCCCAGGCTGTCGTTCTTGACGGCGGCGTTGGTCTTGAGGCCGACGGTCGTGTTCAGAAAGTCCCACAGGCTGGTGCCGGTGTAGACGCTGGTCCCGACGGTTCGGGTGACGACCGGCAGGGCCTGCAGCGCAGCGAGGTCGTAGGTCCCGGGCCGCAGCACGGCACCGGACACCGTGAACTGGGTCGAGACGCCGCCGCCGACCGTCGCGATGGCCGACCCCGACGAGCGAACGTCGAGCCGGACCAGGTTGGCCACATGGCGCCCGCCCTTCACGTCACCCGGCGACGTGACCCTGAAAGGGCCGTCGTCGACAAGCGGAACCGACGTCGCGCCGACGGTTTCGGCGTACGCGACGATGCTGGCACGGTTGCCGAAGTCGGGGTTGATCTCGCCGAGCGAGAACACGGCCTTGTAGCCGTCCGCGCCGGTGGCCAGCACGTATCTGTTGAGAACATCGTTCTTGCGTGTCGCGTCGACCTGGATGCCCGCAGCACTCAACAGGCCCCACAGGCTCGTGCCCGTGTAGGTGTGAGTCTGTGACGCGCCGGCAGACGAGAAGCTGTCGGTCTGTGTCGTGGCGCTCATGGCCTGCAGATCCGACACCGTCGACGACGAGGGATGATCGACCGCACCGGCGACGCTCAGCGACTGAGCGCCGTCCGATCCTCCGCACGCAGACAGGGCCAGCGCGAGCAACGCCGCCCGCACCGTCGAAAGCGCGCCATCGAACCTTGTGTGCACTCTGAGCTCCTCACCTGTTGTTGAGGTCGTCGCCGGTCGGCAGGTGGCATCACACCTCCCACACCGAGCATTTCGAAATATACGATGGAATATGTCGATGCGATCCGACCGGTCGCCTGGACGCGGCCAAGCGGTCGGAGAATGCCGCGCGGTCCCAGGCGAGGTGGACGCCCCGATGGCGAGGGCCTGGCCGCGGTGATCTAATCGGTGCATTCACCCTCGGCATCCGTCGCCGCCCTCCGCCTCATGCCATCGAAGAAGTCCGCGTCCACCCCGCCCGTCAGTGCCTCGGTCCGCCGCGCCAAGCCGACGGCCAGGTTCCGCATGCGCATCAACGCAGGCGACGTCATCGCGATCGGCCCGGGCAAGATCAGCTTGCTCGAGGCCATCGAAGAGACGGGGTCGATCACGGCGGCGGCAAAGCACCTGGACATGTCGTACCGCCGCGCCTGGTTGCTGCTGGACGAATTGAACCGCTGCCTGCGCAAGCCAGCCGTCGATTCCGCCAAGGGCGGCACCCATGGCGGCGGCAGCGAAGTCACCGCCGTCGGTCGTCAGCTCATCGCCCTCTACCGAAGCGTCGAGGCGACGGCGTCGAAGGCGTGCCAGGCCGACATCGCACAACTCATCGCGTTGCTCGCACGCTGATCCCCGCCGCAAAGGCTGGGCCGGCGCACAGCGCGTTCGATGTATCTTTGCGCTCATCTGAAATTGCAGGACGCCAGCCCATGTCGAATTCGCTTGCTCGATCTTCGCTCCGGCTTTTTGCCAGCGCACTGCTGATGTCGGTGCTGCACGCGTCGGCCGCTGACATCGTCAGTGATCAGGTCACGGTCTCGGGTGCGGTGAAGACGACTCTGACGCTGAAGGTCGACGACCTCAAGGCATTCCCGGCCGATCAGATCGCCAGCGTGACGGTCACGCGCCGCGTCGACGACAAGGACACCTCGTCCACCGTGCGCGGCGTCAAGCTCACCGCCGTGCTGGACCGCGCGGCATTCGCCGGCACGGGTCAGAACGACTGGAAGCACACGGTCGTCCTGGCCACCGCGACCGATGGCTACCAGGTGGTGTTTTCATGGCCGGAGCTGTTCAACAGCGAGATCGGCGCCGGCACCCTCGTGGTCTTCGAGCGCGATGGCCACGCACTGGCCGACCGCGAGGGTCGCATCGCGCTCGTCTCGTCGCGCGATCTGCGCACCGGCCCCCGCAGCGTTCGCTGGCTCGCGCGGCTCGACGTCAGGACCTTGAAGGAATGAGCGCCTTCGCGCCGGAGCCGCTCACGCCGTTGCCGGCTGACGATGCGGCGCTGATCCAGCGCGTCGTCGGGCACGTGCTCGAGTCGCAAGCCGGGGGCGCGCTTCCCCGCGTGCCTTGGCACCACGGCCTTCAGGGCGCAGAAAGATCTGCGCTGCGTGCGCGCTGGCCAGTGCCCTGCGCCCTGTGGGACACGCTCGATGTCGCGCCCGAATCGAGCCGGGCGCCGGCAGACGATCAAAGCCTGTTGCGGGCGTTGCACGGGCTGTTCATCGCGCACCGCGTGAACGACGACCCGGCGACGGTCGTCCTGGCCAACGCACTCGTCGCGGCCTGCTTCGGCAGCCATCATCTCTGGCAGGACCTCGGCGCCACGGGCCGCGAAGAAGTGACGCGGCTCATCAAGCTCGGCTTCCCGGGCTTGCACGCCAGCAATCATCGAAACCTGCGCTGGAAGCGCCACCTGTTCATCGTCCTCGGCGAGCGACTGGGCCGCGACGGCCTGCGTCCGCCGAAGTGTAACGACTGCAATGACTACGACGTGTGTTTCGGCGCGCCCGCAGCCTTCGCCGGCAAGACGTGGCCGATGACGCCCTTGTCGGCCGTGTCGTCTGCAAGCGGTGCGATCAACGACGAGATCGACCTCGCTGCCAGCGGCGGCACGTCATCCGTGCCTGAGACAGCCGGGCCGCCCTGACCCGCCTTCGTCGTCCTCGTCATCCGAGGCCGCGTTCGACAGCGCGGCCGCGAAGCTCGCGACGCTGGCGCTGCGCAGCGGCACGTAGGCCACACCCTGGCGGGTGCACATCTTCTTCAAGTTGCCGGCCGAATCGTGGTCGATGCAGTCGACCGGAAACACCACCAACTCGGCCCAGGCCACGCCGGACGCGAGCAGGCCCTTGCGGTCTTCCAGCCCGCCATCGTGGTGCTGGAACTCGCCCCCGTGGCGCAACACGAGATCGCGGATCGCCGGCATGGAGCTGGGGCGGCCGCCGACATAGAACACGCGACGGCCCTTCAGCTTCTGGTCGAGGGATCGGTTCGGCATCGCCGGCCCGTCGCCGATCTCTCGCAACTGCGTTTCGGCGGCAAACAGTTCGCGGTTCAAGGCCCGCACATGGCGGCCGAGATGCTCGAGTTCGTCGCGCAGGCGCTCCGCCTCGGCCGTCGCGACGCCGGCGGACTGCTCGGCCCGCTCGCGGCGCTCGGTCTGCACGGCAACCAGTGCCAGCGTCGAGGCGAGTTGGTCGCGATCGGACTGCATCGCCTGCTGCTGCGCACCGAAGGTGGAAGCGGCCTGCCGCTGCGCCTCGGAATCGGCCAGGGCCAGTCGGAGTTGGGCAATCGTCTGTTCGCGCTCCTCGGCCAGTTCGTGAGAGCGCAGTTGCTGCCGCTCGCCGCGCTCGCGCAAGTCGGCGATTTCGGCCTCCAACGCGACCAGGCGGCGGATGTCGGCGCGGTTCGCCGAGCCGACCAGGTGCGACAACATGTGCACGTCGCCAAAAACCTTCTGCCGCAGCTCCGGCGTCACACCGCGGTGCGTGAGGACGGCCCAGTAGGCGCCCGGGATCTCGCCCTGGCGCAGCGCCTCGTCCCAGAGCGCCGAGAGCGCCTTCTCGTCCCGCGCGCCCGCGAACCGCTGCACCGCGACCTCGTGCCGCTGGTCGAGCGCCTTGTGCAGCGCCTTCACGACCGGCCCCCCTTGCCCCGACAGCCGCACGGCCTCGTGATGCACCTCCAGATCACTGGCATCGCGCACGAACAGGAACCGCGCCATCAGCTTGCGCAACTCGGCGGTGCTGAGGCAGGTGCCGATCACCGAGCAGTGCAGATGCGAGTCCAGGTCGGCGAGCCTGGCGCGTGCGGCCGGCGCGGCAGCGTCGGTCGCCGCGTCTTCTTCGCAGCAGGCCACGGGGGCGTAGGTCGAGGCGATGCCGCTCAACACGCCGGTGGAACCCGGTGCCGAGGAGGCAAGCTTGAACGGCGGCTTCAGCATCTTCGATCTCCGTCTCGGTCGACGCCCGACCACGGGCGTGTTCTCGACCCACTCGAGACGAAATATACGATGGAATACAACGTCGGCCAAACGCAAAGCGGCAAGGCGGGCTTTGCGCCGACGCACGGCGGCGTCGGCCCGGTGCGGCCGCACAAGCCGGGTCCGTTATATTTATGGAAACATATCGATCACGGTCGGCCCATGCCGACACCACGGAGTTCGCTCGCCCATGTCTCCTTCCGTTTCATCCAGCGCCGCGCAGGTGGCGCAATCAAAGCAAGCCGCAAACCTGTGGCGCGTCGTGGTCGAATCGCGCCCCAGCGGCGCGGCAAGCGACGAGCTCGCCCGGGTGCGCGCCTTCGACGACTACGAAGCGGCGTGGCAGTTCGCCCAGGCGTCCCAATCCGAGAAGACCCTCGTCCTGCTCGTGGACCCTCAGGGCCGCGTCCTGATCGACACCAACCATGGACATGCACTCGTGCGTGCCGATCGCCAGGTCGTCGACCTCCCGCCCGGAACGCATCGGTGGATGATGGCCTCGGGCCGCTACGAGCTCATCGAGAGCGCGCCGGTCGATCGCCGCAAGAACGGCGCCGACGGCGCAGAGGAGGCGGTGGAGGCTGAAGTCGCCCTCGCCTCGCTGCTCGGCAGACGCTCCGTGTCGCCCAAGCGTCTGGGCCATCCCGGTCCCTCGCTGTCGCAGATCGACCTCATGCTGCAAGCCGCGCTGCGCGCGCCGGATCACGGTGGCCTGCATCCCTGGCGGGTCATCGAGTTCCGCGACGATCAACGTGCGTCGCTGGCCGACCGCTTCGAGCAAGAGAAGCTGAAGCGCGATCCGCTGGCCTCGGCGTTCGATCGGCGTCGTGCACGAGACCATGCGCTTCGCCCGCCGGTGCTGCTGGCGTTCGTGGTGTGCCTGCGCGCACGCACCAAGGTCCCCGTGAGAGAGCAATGGCTGGCCGGCGGCGCCGCCCTCGGCAACCTCCTCAACGCGGCACACCAGCTGGGGTTCGGCGCCATCCTGCTCAGCGGTGAACGGTGCTTCGACGAGGACTTGCTGAAGGGGCTCGGCCTCGGCGCCGACGAATTCCTGGCGGGCTTCATCAGCATCGGTCGCATCGTCGAGGAGCCGCCGAAAGCGCCCAGCGTGCTCTCGGCACGGGTCTGGTCATGCTGGACAGCCGAGACCGCGCAGCGGTCGACGGACGTGTCGACCACCCCGCGATCCGCAGGTTGAGGTGGAGTCATGACAGCCTTTGCCGCCGACACTCTGGAGCAACTGTTCTCCTATGGAACGCTTCAACGCGAAGCCGTGCAGATCGCGACCTTCGGACGCAGACTCCATGGACGGGTCGACAAGCTTCCGCGATTCGCGATGAGCCAGGTCGAAATCGACGATGCCGAAGTCGTGAAGACGAGCGGCCTGGCGCATCACCCCATCGTGGCCCGCACCGGACGACTGACGGATCAGGTGGAAGGCACCGTCTTCGCGGTCACGGCGGCCGAGTTGGCGCAGGCCGACGAATACGAGGTGGCGGCCTATCGGCGCGACCAGGTCCGGCTTGCGTCGGGGATCCTGGCGTGGTGCTACGTCGATGCAAGGCAGCCACGCGACGTCTGCCGGCATGGGTGACCCTCGACGGCATCACGCATCGGGCGGTGGTTCCGTGGTCGGTCGATCCGATCCCCCCGCTTCTCACGCTCTTTATCACTTTCACTTGCAAGCGTTGTGTCTTGATGAATACGACGCACCCTCTTGCCCTCTTGATAAGTCCCGCCGATCAAACCATCCGATCAAACGATTGGCGCCGATCCCTTCCTTCGAGAAACATGCGGTCCGACGCAGCGACTCGCTGCCGAACCGAGCGCACCGTCCGGCGCGCTCATCTCAACGAAGGAGACTTCATGGCCAAGATCATCTGCGTCCTGTACGACGACCCCGTCACCGGATACCCCAAGAGCTACGCCCGCGCCGACCTGCCCAGGATCGACCGCTACCCTGACGGCCAGACACTGCCCACGCCCAAGGGCATCGACTTCAAGCCGGGGGCGCTGCTCGGCAGCGTCTCGGGCGAACTGGGCCTGCGCAAATACCTGGAGTCGAACGGCCACCAGCTCGTCGTGACGTCCAGCAAGGACGGCACCGACAGCGTGCTGGACCGCGAACTGGTTGACGCCGAGATCGTGATCTCGCAACCGTTCTGGCCCGCCTACATGACGGCCGAGCGCATCGCGAAGGCGAAGAAGCTGAAGATGATCGTCACGGCCGGCATCGGCTCCGACCACACCGACCTGCAGGCCGCGATGGATCGCGGCATCACCGTCGCCGAGGTCACCTATTGCAACAGCAACAGCGTGGCCGAACACGTGGTGATGATGACCCTGGCCCTGGTGCGCAACTACATCCCGTCCTACAACTGGGTCATCAAGGGCGGCTGGAACATCGCCGATTGCGTCGCGCGGTCCTACGACCTCGAGGGCATGAACGTCGGCACGGTGGCGGCCGGCCGCATCGGGCTGCGCGTGCTGCGCCTGCTCAAGCCTTACGACGTCAAGCTTCACTACATGGACCGGCACCGCCTGCCGGAGGCCGTCGAGAAGGAGCTCAACCTCACCCACCACACCAGCCTGAAGAGCCTGGCCAAGGTGTGCGACGTGGTCACGCTGAACTGCCCGCTGCACCCCGAGACCGAGCACATGGTCAACGTCGAGTCGCTGAAGGACTTCAAGCGCGGCGCCTACCTGATCAACACCGCACGCGGCAAGCTGTGCGACCGGGACGCGATCGCCGCGGCGCTGGAGAGCGGCCAGCTCGCCGGCTACGCGGGCGACGTGTGGTTCCCGCAGCCGCCGCCGGCCGACCATCCGTGGCGCAGCATGCCGCACCACGGCATGACGCCGCACATCTCGGGCACCAGCCTGTCGGCGCAGACGCGCTATGCGGCAGGCACGCGCGAGATCCTGGAGTGCTATTTCGAGAACCGGCCGATCCGCAACGAATACCTGGTCGTGCAGGGCGGCAAATTGGCCGGCGTCGGCGCGCACTCGTACAGCGCGGGCAATGCCACGGACGGTTCCGAAGAAGCCGCGCGCTTCAAGAAGTAGCCCCTGATGCTCTCGTCATCCGCGGTGCCTCCCAATGGGCATGGCCGTGGCCGGCGCCTGCGCCGCGACGCTGATGATGGTCACGGACACCGTCCGCCCGCCGGCGGGCAGCAACCCGGTGATCGTTTTCCTGTCGCAACCCGGCTGGGGCTTCGTCGTGCGGCCGACGCTGGCCGGCGCCCGCGCGCTGGTGCTGCAGGTGCACCCGTACTGGTACGTGGTTCGTCGCAGCGCGCGCACCCGCAAAGCGGCGTAGCCCGCACGAGAGTCGCCAGCGCACATCGTCGTCGAAGCGGGCAAACGGGGGCTGTCGAGGTCGAACACCACGCGCAGCCGACCGTTCAAAACTCATGCGCACTCCTCGAGGCGTTCATGGTCGATCCCGGCTCGCCGACGACTGCAAGAAGCCATCGACCCAGCGCTGCAGATCGAGTTCACGGAAGCTGCGCACGGCTGCTTGAAGCAGCGGCCCGTGCGGCTGTTTGCCGGGCAAGATGAGGCCGATGTCACGGTGCAATTCTGGCACCAGCGGCACCGAGTGAAGCTGCTGCGCCGAGTCGGCCAGGCACAGCACGCTGTGCGGCAACACGCTGCACAGCCCGGCCTGGCGCACGTGTGCGCACAGTGCCGTCATCGAGTCCGTCTCGACGCAGGGCGTGACCGACCGCCCGGCGACCGCAAAGGCGGCGTCGATGCCCCGGCGACACTGCATGTTGGACGTGAACAGGCACAGCGGCAGCGCCGCCGCATCGGACCACGACATGGCGGCGGCCCCCTTGAACACGGCCTCGTCGCTCGCCACGAACAGATAGCGTTCGCGGAAGATCGGCACGGTCTCGAAGTCTTCCAGCCGTTCGTCGTCGAGATAGCTCAGGCCCAGGTCCAGTTCGAAGTTGGTGACCTTGAGCAGGATCTCGGCGGCCGACAGGGTGTAGATCTCGTGGCGCATGCGTGGGTACTTCGCCAGGCAGCTCTGCGTCAGTTGCGGCACCAGCGGCAACGCGGCGGGGATGGCGCCCATCTTCAAGACGCCGGTGGGGTCGCCTTCGAGGGCGCGCGCGTCCTGCCGCAACGCTTCGCAATCGGCCAGCACGCGTTCGCCGTCCTGCGTGAACCCCTCGAAGCGCCGCCCGCGCTGGACAATGACCACGTCGAGTTCGCGCTCGATGCTTCGTATCGCGCCGGACAGCGCCGGCTGTGAGACATGGCAGGCGATCGCTGCGCGACCGAAGTGCTTCTCTTGTGCGAGCGCGACCAGATAACTCAATTGCCTGATGAACATGGGCGCGTTTCGGTGATGAGCGCATGCGCCTCCCGATCGACGCTCAGGTCAAGCGGACAGATCGGGCGGGTGCCGGCGCTTCGTTATGTTTTTATGAATATAACGCTGTGCGAGCTGCGCGAAGCCTGCCGTGCGGGAGCTTCCCGCTCAGCGCAAGGTGACAATGAAGTCGGCGGCGGCGTCGCTCAGCACCCGGTCGGCGGTGTGCACGGCCTGGATTTCCGAGAGATGGTTGTGGCCGCGAAGCTCCAGCAGCGAGGGGCAGCAGCCGGTGCCGCACAACGCCTCATGCGCCTTCAGTACCTGGCGCTGGAAGTCGTCTGGGTCGAGCTCGGCATAGGCCAACAACAGGGGTGCGCCCAGTGTGCCCAGGCCCCGCATGGGCGACTGCTCGGCGTAACGCGACGCGTCGTGCCCGAAGTAGTTCTGAATGATCGTCAGCACCGCGGGGTCCGACATGCTCATGTCGAACAGCGGCAGCGGCGACACCAGGATGGCACCGACCACGCCGCCGCGGGGCGCGACGTGGAACCGCGGGTGACCCAGGTAGTGGGCGACGTGAGTCGCGCCGGCCGAGTGCCCCATCATCACGATGCGCGCGGCGTCGCCGCCGTGCGCACCGATGTTCTCGCGCACCCAGCGCAACGCCGCGGCGAGGTCCTCCTGCGCCGCCGGCCAGGTGTGCTGCGGCGCCAGGCGGTAGGTGATGTTGACGCCCACCATGCCTTGCTCGGCTGCCCACAACATGATGTTGTCGTAGAACGGGCTGTCACCCATGCGGCGGTCCCCGCTCACGAAGCCGCCGCCGTGCACGAACACCAGCACGGTTCGAGGCGGACCGCCCGTGGCTGCGGGAGTGAACACGTCGAGCCGGTGCCGCACGTCGGGCCCGTAGGCCAGCGCCCGCTGCACTTCCACGCCGGCATACGGCTCGCGCGGGTGCAGCGGCGCGTACAGCCGGGCCGAGGCCATGGGATCGACGACCCGGCCCATGCGCCGCAGCGCCGCTTCGATGGCCGGCGGTATCTCTGATGGAGTCACGAGGTATGGAGTTCGCGTGTCATTGACAGTCGTAGCTGGCGGCCGCGTGGATGTCGCCGCTGGCGTACACCGGCATCTTCGGATAGGCGCAGATCGCGCCGCTGGTCGCGGTGGGGGTGGTGATGCTGAGCTTGTCGGCCGGCGCGGTGCCCTTCTCCACCCAGTCGGTCAGCAAGGCGTAGTTGAACGCGTCGCTGGGGATGGGCGGGTTGGCCGACGCGTTGGTGGTGCCGTTGAGCGGGAAGTGGCCCATGCCCGGCACCAGGTAGAACTTGTAGAAGCTCTGCACGTTGGCCAGGCCGCCCGTCGCGGTGAGGACGCGGTTGTAGTAGTTGATGAAGCCGCTGTAGGGGATGAGGTTGTCGGAGGCGCCGTACATCGTGATCAGCTTGCCGCCGCGGGCCTTGAACTTCGACAGGTCGGGTTCGTCGGTGTTGATGTTGGCGAACACCGACTGCAGCGCCACGCCCCGGTCCTGCGCATTCGCCAACTGGGCGTACGACAGGCTCTTCCAGCCGTCGACGCCGTTGCCGGTGGCATTGAGGAATGACGGCGTCGCCAGGGTCGAGTTCTGCAGCTCGAGCGCGACGAGGTCGGTCGCGATCGTCGTCGGCGTGGTGGGGCCGAAGATGTTGCCGAAGTTCGGGATCGGCGCGGTGCCGATGCTGGCGCCGCGCGGATAGCCGTACCACCGGTGGTTGCCCGACAGCGCGATCTCATAGCCGGTGTCCACTGCCGGCGCGGGCGCGGTACCGTCGCTGGTCATGCCGTACCACACCTTGTTGAGCGCGCTCGCCTGGGTCAGCGTCACGCAGGCGGCGGTGGCGTTGGTGCCTGCACCCTGGCCGACGCACAGCACGCCGGCATCGGTGGTGGGGTCGTAGCTGCACTTGGACGGGTCGAGCAGATAGCCCAGGTGCTGGCCGCCCACCACGTCGCAGGCGGCAATGGCCGCGTTGGACACCGCATTGACCTGCGCCGTCGTCAAGCCCACGCCGCCCAGGTCACGCTGCGTGACGATCTGGCCGTACAGCATGGCGGTGATGAACCGGCTCCAGTTCACCGACGGCTGGTTGGCGATGATGCCGTCGAAGTCCTGCGGATAGAGCTGCGCCTGCTTCATCCCCTGGCGCCCACCGGTGGAGCCGCCCTGCCAGTAGGTGTACTTGGGCGCGCTGCCGTAGTAGGCCTGCGCCAGCGCCTTGGCCTTGACCGTCATCTCGTGGATGCCGCGCTGCGAGAAATCGTCCCAGCCCACCGTGTTGACGGTGCCGTCGGGGTTCATCAGGAAGTTCGAGTTCGAGGCCGGGTGGCCCGTGTCGGTGGTGGCCGAGACGGCGCCTTCGGTGCCCGCGACGTCCCACGGATTGATGCCCACGCCACCGGAGAACACCGTCAGGCTGGTCTGCGAGCCGCCGGCCATGCCGCCCCCGCCGAGCAGATGCACGCGGTTGTTCCAGGCGGTCTTGGCGGGCAGCCACACCTCGATGCCGATGCCGGGTGTGGTGGACGGCGCGCTGGCCGGGCCCGGGTGACCCGGCCCGACCAGCAGTTTGACCACGCACATGTCGCTCGGGGCTGACGCCGCGCTCGGTGGGGCCAGCGCGATGCTGTCTCCCTTCTTGAGCGCCCTGACCAGTTGGACGCTGGTGTTCGCATCGGGCGCGAAGGCGGTCTTCATCGAATCGTCGCAGGTGAGCACTGCGCTCGCTGCGGCAGCACTGTCGCTTCCTCCGCACGCCGAAAGAAGTGCCGCAAGCGTGGTGGCCAGCAGGCATGTCGCCCACGGTCGCATCGTCGTCATCTGTTGGTCTCCGGTTGTTTGAACTCCGCCCCCCGACACTTCGGCATTGGCGGGAGTGCCGCGGATAGAGCGGCACGCCGGACGAGTATCAGCAACGAACTCAGCGCACGTATTGCATGGACGGCTCGCTATTGCACGGATGAATCACCATCGTTGGCCACCCGCGCGCGACCGCTGATGACTGGCAGGCTTCTCACCCCAGCCTGGCCTGGCGCCGCGCATCCCCCGGCGTGATGCCGTAGAAGAGCCGGACCATCTGGTTGAGATGGCTCTGGCTGGCGAACCCGGCGTCTGCTGCGATGTCCACCAGCGCCAAATCAGACGTCAGCAACAGGCTCATGGCGCGCTCGACGCGCTTTTGCATCACGTAACGATGAGGCGACGTGCCTGCCGTGTTGCGGAACAGGCGCACGAACTGCGCCTTGCTGAGTTGCAAGGCGTCGGCGAGTGCATGCAGCGACAAGTCGCTTCCAAGACCCTGCTCGATCAGGTCGTGCAAGCGGGCCCACTGAGTGCGACTGAATTTGCCGCGCTCGCGGGATTCCCCGGCCCGCTTGAGGCCGCGCGTCTTGCGCAAATGCAGCAGCGCGCCGAGCGACAGGGACTGCGCATACAGGCTGCCATTGGGACAACCGTCCAGAATCTCTCTGAGCATCGCCCTGAGCACGTTGAAAAGGGTCGCGTCGCGAAACTCGGCGCCTTGCTGCAGCAAGGGTGGCTGGCCGAGGCCGCCATCGAGGGCGAAGGCGTCGGCCAGGTGCGACGGGTCCAGCTCCAGGATGATGCGACGAGCATCTCTGCATCCCGCCTGCGCGACCTTCACCTCGGTTCCGGCGTGGAACAAGGCCATCGCCCCGGGCCCGAAGTCCGCGTCGCTGGTTTTTCCAAGCCATTGAACGCGGGTGCTGAGCCTGCCGGTGTCCAGCACGGCAATGCTCGTCACCGGCGCCTCGAAGTTGCCGCGCCATGCCCCTGCAGGCGTCTCGACCCACGACAGCGGAAGGCCCGCCCAACGGGCGACCTGGTCGGCCGACAGGAGGCCCGGCACCGATGAGGTGACCGCCTCGGCGGGGAGATGTCGCTCGACGGCTGGGTCCATCTGGTCTGCCTCCACGTCGAATCAACGCCTGGGCGCCCCACCCGCGCCGTGTGAATTCCGCGGCGGAAGTGGGCGGAGCTTGGCAGCTTTCCAAGCCACGATGCCCGGACTGAGCGGGTAAAACGATGGCCGCCTGGAGGAGTTTGAACGTTGAGCTGTGAGCCCGGCCCAGCTTGGAACAAGCATGCGAACAACGCTGCCTGTTCCCCTTTCTGTTCCCCGGGGTTGGCCGGCTCGAAAGGAGTCGCCGGTTCGAGAACGACGAGCCGCGCCAAGTCGCACTTCCACAGGTTAGGAAGATAGCATGGTGAGGCAATCTCGTCCACCGTCGCATGACAACATTGCAGTCTGGGTGCTCGAACCGGACGATCAACAGCCTCAGCTACTGGTCGAGGCTGTCTGAAAACGAGAGGCCTCAAGGAATTCGGGGATCATCTGACCCTTCCGCAAACGCCGATCGCCGATCGTCGAATGCAGCGCGGTCTGAGAAGCCGATGCGACGTGTGACGTGTGAGACGCCGCGTCTTCACACTGCCTCGGTCGACTGCCGCCCTCCTCCTCCATCATTCCGTCTGCTACCGCCAAACTCGCAAGCAAGCGAAATGACTTCGCCATTGAGCTCAAGGAACTGCGGCACGCGATCGAGGCTGCCGTGGAGGCATGTTCGTGGCCAGCGGTGACGTAAACGCCTTGTGTCATCCGGCCCAAGTGATCTCACGACAGAGGGCAACCTTGCCACCCTAGATCCAAGGGGAAAAGTCATCGAGAGGACTTGGGGACTGCGCGGCTGGCACAAGAACCGGTGGTTCGTCCGCTTGGGTGCTGTGTGTGCGTAGCCGGGCTCTAACAGCTTTTACACGCTCGCGGAGGTGAGCGGTTTGCGTCGTGTGGAAGGTTGCCGACACACCCGGCCAGCCGCATCGACGAGTTGCTGCCGCATCGCTGGTCGCCGCCTGACTCCGAGTAGCAACGCGACAGATCAACGGATTGCAAATCCGTCCAGGTGAGTTGGCCGGACGGATACCTTGCGTCGCCCGACCTTGTACTTGTTGCGCAATCATCGCCGGCACCGGCGTCATGCCCTCGGCCTCGTGCATGAACCCGACGCTCACAGGCGCGAGCGCTCAGCCTGCGGACTACCAACCTTCCATCCAGCCCGTGACCTGGAGCAACGCCTTGGCGACGTGCTTTTCCACCGTGCTGATGCTCAACTGATGGCGTTGCGCGATCTCCTGGTAGGTCATGCCGTCGATCCTATGGGCCAGGAAGATGTCCCGTGTCTTTTCGTTCAAGCGCCCTACGCAGTGGCCGAATCGCGCCATGCGTTCCCGGCCGAGAACCGTCGCCTCGGCGCCGGGTGTCACGTCCACGAGGACCACCTCCTCAAGTAGAACTTCTTCGCCGCGGGTGACACGCGCGCGGTAGGTGTCGATCGACAGGTTCAAGGCAGTGCGCATCAGGAAAGCCTCGCGATCGAGAATGGTCTCCTTGCGTTCGTAGCAGGCGAGCCGCACCCAGGCTTCCTGCACCAGGTCGTCCGCGTCGTGGGTCGTGCGGCCGCGGCGCACTAGCGCCGCACGGACACTGGCAAAGGCCGATTTCCAGTTCGTAGCCATGACAAATCCCCGAAGAGGAAGCGAGGGCTCAGCGTTCTAACGCCGCTGTCCTGGAGACGTTGCTAGGAGTACCCTGCAGCCGGCAGGCGCTTCGCAACCACATTGCTGTCGCCCGCAAGCCCGCTGCACCGTCCCGCGCGGGACAAGGCATCGATCACGAACGCAGTGGCGTCCGCGAGATTGGAAAAGCGGCCGTGCCGCGCGACCGCCCGAGTCGTGCGGCTTTGCAGCGTGCGCATTGCGTCTGCACCCGCCCGAACAAAGCGGCGGTCGCGACGCGGCAGGCCGGAGAAGGTTTCGAACTGGTGACCGGCCGACAGAAATGCAGTGCCTGGGTACGCAACGTTGAGAGAAGCAAGTAGTGCGGTCGATTCGCTGCTCAAGACAACCCGAATCCGCTTCACGCCGCGGACTCGCAGATTTTCAAACACCTCTCGCCATCCCAACACAGTCGACGCGGGATCCGGCCAAGTGCCGAGCACCTCGTATTGGCCGTCGCCGAGCACCCCCAGCGCCCACAGCAACACGTGACCACCGGGGGCTCCGCCCTCTCCCATCACCTGAACGGTCAGTCTTTCGAGCAGGACGGCGCGATAGCCGCTACACAGTGGAAACGGCATCCATTCGTTCGCATTCGCGGAGGTCTCTTCCATGATTACCGCTCCAACAGGAGGTCGCGCTCGCATCAAGGCCCCTGGGTCAGACGGCCATCGTCACTGAGGTCGCGGCGCCAAATCTAAGGAACTCTTAGAGCAATTGTAGGCGTTTTCTAAGAATCTCTTAGGGTGAATCGCGCACCCGTTTCCTCTACAGCTCATCCGCCCATTCGCCTGGCAGTGGTGTTTGGCGTTCGACTTCGACAAGCCCGCGAACGCATGGGGATCAGTCAAGAGGCTTTGGCCACAGGCGCCGGAATCGATGAGTTCTCGGCCAGCGCGCGCATCAGCCAATATGAAACAGGCAAGCACGTTCCCCGATACGAAATCGCCTGCAAGCTCGCTGAGGTTCTGAAGGTGTCCGTCGCGTTCTTGTATGCCAAGGACGAGGCAACCGCGCAGATGCTCCTTCTTTGGCAAAGCGCGCCGAAGGCCGCCCGACAACAGGCCATAAGGGCACTCGAGTCCCCGGAGGCGGGCCCACGCTAAGAGGTGGCGGCAAACGGGATCGGCGGCAACGCGGCGATTGCCGAAGTTCGCCGCCGAAGTCTGGATTCACGCTGTAGGCCATATGCCGTTCATACGTGCGACAGCGCCCACGCCGAGCCAACGAGCGGTTTGGAATGCTGCTGACATCGCGGACGGTTGAGTCAGCGCATGGTGGTCACCTCAACGTGCGCTCGCCAACTGCACCCACCGGTGCTCTCGACCCCCACAGACGCAGGAAGCGGCCTGTCAACGCCCCCAACTGCCATCCCACCAGAAGCCCTCTCAGATCTGATCCAACGGACTGCGCACCCCTCGCCCGCCGCGATTGAGCACGTGCGTGTAGATCATCGTGGTCGAGACATCACTGTGCCCCAACAGCTCCTGCACCGTCCGGATGTCGTAGCCAGCCTGCAGCAAATGGGTGGCGAACGAATGCCGCAGGACGTGCGGCGAACAGGGCTTGACGAGCCTGGCACGGCGCGCCGCGCCGGTCACCGCCTTCTGCACCGAGGCCTCGTTCAGATGGTGACGCCGGATGACGCCGCTCCTCGGATCGGTCGATCTGACCAGGCTCGGGAAGACCCACTGCCAGCCCCAGGCACGGGGAGCGCTCGGATACTTCACCGCCAAGGCGTCCGGCAACCAGACCGCGCCGAAACCTTGCGCCAAGTCCCGATCGTGTCGGGCCTTGGCCTGCCCCATCTGCTGCTGCAGCGGCAAGATCAGGTTCTCAGGCAGGACGGTGATCCTGTCCTTCCCCCCTTTGCCATTGCGCACGATCAGCTCTCGTCGTTCGAAGTCGACGTCCTTGACCCTCAACCGCAAGCCCTCGAGCAAGCGCATTCCGGTCCCGTAGAGCAGCGCGGCGACCAGGCCCATGGTGCCGTTGAGCTCGTGCAACAGCGAGCGCACCTCGGCAGGCGTCAGCACCACCGGCAGTCGCCGCTTGTCCTTGGCCGCGACAATCTCGTCGAGCCAGGGCAGCTGCACCCCCAGCACTTCCCGGTACAAGAATAGCAATGCAGACTTGGCCTGGCTCTGCGTGGCAGGCGCCACATTGCGTTGCACCGCCAGATGGGTCAGGAACGCCGCGACTTCGGCCGGACCCATTTGCAGCGGATGCCGCTTGTCGTGGAAGAGAATGAACCGTCGCACCCAATCCACGTAGGTGTCCTCGGTGCGGATCGAGTAGTGCCGAACCCGGATGGCCTCCCGCATCTGGTCCAGCAGGCGTGGCCGACGGGGCTCGTCGATGGGAGGATCACTCTGATCTCTGGGTGGGGTGTCCATCCACGAAAATTTAGGCCGCCCATGTCATCTGTGAAATCGCCCCGTGGCGGGGTGCGCAGAGTGCATTCACAATGGGGCACCCACAAGAGGGAGAGAGGTATGCAGCGACGAAATAGGCTAACTGGCGCCGCCGAACCCGGTTGACCCACATTACGTTAGGCCTCTTTTCATGCACTGCCGTCTCTGCCTGAATGATGGGAAACTGGTCAAGGCGCATGCCATCCCGGAAGCCTTCTTTCGCGAGCTACGCGAAGAGTCCAGAGCCCCAATCCTTATCTCTGGCTCATCATCAGCCTTCCCGAAGAAGGCGCCCATCGGCGTATATGACGAGGGCATTCTGTGTGATCAGTGTGAACCGAAATTTGGTGCCGTTGATGACTACGGTATTCAAGTGCTTCTGAAGCGTCTCCACGAACTTTTCATTCCGGTAGCGACAGGTGCGGGCCCGGTTGCCTTCCAAGCGAGCGGTGTCGATCAAGACCTACTTTTGCGCTTTCTGGTCGCAACTCTCTGGAGAGCGGCGGTTTCCACTCAGGCGTTCTATCGGCGCGTTCAGTTGGGGCCACATGAAGGCGTGGCTAGACACGCGATTCTGAATCCACAGAGTCCACTGCCTTCAGTGTTCGGGGCTGTCCTCTCGCGCTGGACCGCAGACGAAGAGAGTCAATTCACGTCCGGCGGCCTAATGGATCCATTTCGCGAAAAGTGGGATGGCGTCAACGCCTACCGCATCTACTTTGGAGAGGTCGTAGCGTACGTCAAGGTCGATTCTCAACTGTTTCGTAGTCCACTTCGAGAAATCGCTTTGCTCGCTCAAGAGTCGACTACGTTAGTCGCTCGAAGCCTCGGCAAGAGCAAAGATATGGCCGCTATGATTCGCACGGCTAAGGAATCTCACAAGCACGACAAGCGCCGCCGAGAGTATCGCCATGCCAGAGGTCGCTAGCATCGTCCATTCGGCAAAGCGGCCTAACCCTTCCTTCAAGCGGACCTGCCTTCGGCAGGCCGCTTAAGTCAAACGTTAGGCGTCGCATGCAGACCCCCATTCGAACCGCTGGAGCTGAGGACACGGAAGCGATCCTTGACCTCATGGTTCGCGTTATCAATACGACTATCGAGCCCCCGTATCGCGGCGAGATGATCGAGAACGTGACCCAGAACCTCGCGGTCTGGGATCGAGATCCAGATCAGTGTTTTCACTTTGTCGCCGAAGATGGGAACGAAATAGTTGGCGTCGTTCTCGTCAAGGTGTTCTGGAATCTCTGCAGCCTGTTTGTGGCTCCCGAGTGGCAGCGCCATGAGATCGGACGGCAACTTGTGCGCGCGGCAATTGACGCTTGCCGTGACAAGAGTCCAAAGCAAGCGATCTATGTGAACGCCGCCCCCAACGCGGTATCCTTCTATGGAGCACTCGGCTTCACTTCAAGGGAGTCGAGCCAACAGCTACCGACAGGCTTCCAAGCAATGCAACTGGCGTTCGGTCCAGCGACGCCTAACCCTTCCTTCAAGCGGACCCGCCTACGGCGGTCCGCTTAAGTCAAACGTTAGGCCTCGCAATTTCGCTTCGCTGGAAGGCATACGGCAGAATCGAAGCACCATGACCCTACGTACCTTCTTCGGCACCGCAGCAGCCGCCGTTGCCCTACTTCAGTCTGTCCCATGCAGCGCGGTCTCCTGCGACGAACTCAAGACCGAAGTGGAAGCAAAGATTCGTGCAGGCGGCGTTACGGCATTCAGCATTGCTGTTGTCGAGGTCGGCAGCACGTCGACGGGCAAGGTAGTAGGTACATGCGAGCGCGGAGCGAAGAAGTTGATATACACCCAGGTCGCGACAGAGGCTCAAGCGCAAAGCGCTTCTGCCAAGGCCGGGAAGAAGGCAGAGATCATCATTACTGAGTGCAAAGACGGCTCGGAGCCGGTTCACGGCGAATGCAAGAAGAAATGAGAGCGCTCGTTCCCATCTATCGCGTCGCCCAGCGCGCGAGGCCTAACCCTTCCTTCAAGCGGACCTGCCTTCAGCAGGCCGCTTAAGTCAAACGTTAGGCCGCACATGAGCATCGACGCCAAGCAGATCAGCCTGCGCGAGATCACGTCTGAGACAGTGCGGGCAGTGACCAGTCTCTCAGTTGCAGAGAGCCAGAAGGGGTTCGTCGCGCCCAACGCAGTCTCACTGGCTCAAGCGCTCTTTGCTTCCACCGCTTGGTACAGAGCTATCTACCTCGCGGAGGAACTGGTTGGCTTCGTCATGCTTAAAGACGAGTCGCTGGGAACACCTTCCCCGGAGAAGCCAGGCATTAGCGTATGGCGGTTCATGATTGATGCAAGGTTTCAAGGTCAAGGCATCGGTCGCTCCGCGTTGCTGCAGGTTGTCGAGCATGTCCGAGCCAAGGGAATCTTCGAAACACTGGAACTCTCGTATGTTCCTGGCCCCGGCTGTCCCGAGCCCTTTTATCTTGGCCTGGGATTCCGTCACACCGGGAGACGCACCGAAGGAGAAGTCATCCTTGAGTTTCCGCTGGCGCAAAATGCGGCCTAACCCTTCCTTCAAGCGGACCCGCCTACGGCGGTCCGCTTAAATCAAACGTTAGGCCTCTTGCAATTTCTTCTTCGATAGGGAGACTCCACATGTTTGATCACGTTGGCCTCGGGGTTAGCAACTACGCCGAAAGCAAGGCGTTCTTCCTCAAGGCGCTTCAACCACTTGGCGTGGGCATCGTCATGGAGGGCGAGCACGGGCTCGGTATCGGACAGAAGGGGAAACCGGCTCTCTGGCTATTCGAGACCTCCGAGAAACCTGCCCCTTTGCACCTAGCGTTCACGGCAGAGAGCCACAAGCAGGTTCAAGAGTTCTATGCTGCGGCTCTCGCCGCCGGCGGCAAAGACAACGGCCCACCGGGACTTCGACCGCACTATCACCCGAATTACTACGGCGCCTTCGTCATCGGTCCCGACGGTCACAATGTCGAGGCAGTTTGCCATCGACCCGAGGCCTAACCCTTCCTTCAAGCGGACCCGCCTTCGGCGGTCCGCTTAAGTCAAACGTTAGGCGTCATCAAATGCGTCCGATCGGCTACATGTACAAACAAGTGGCTGAGCGCCCTGAGTGGATCAAGGCGCCTCACGTCACCGACGTCTACTCTTTGAGCAGATGCGTCTCCCCCTTCTTTGCGGACTACATCAACTACTGGAAACACAACGGCTACTGGCTCTTTGACTCTCCTCAGGTCATCAAAGACCTCGCAGCGGAACGCTCCATCACACTGGAAGGAACGAAGCTCTTCTACTATGAAGCCCATGAGGAAGAGTTCGATGAAGATCAGGGCAAGTGGGTGTCGTACGAGCCCGAATCCTCTTTTGTCACGAGCATTCTCGAGCCCACGAGCAAGACACTCGAAGGATACGATGTCACGTGCTTCACCCTTCATACAAGTCCTGAGTGCTCGCCCCTGTCGTGCAACTCCTGTGCCGAGTCTCTCCCTACCAACCCACACTGTCTATTCAACACCTTCGAAGAGGCAGTTCACGTAGTCGAGAACGGAGGGTTTCAGAATGCAGAGCCAGGGCCGTACCGCGTCATCGCCGTGTACTCAACGAATGACGCCTAACCCTTCCTTCAAGCGGACCCGCCTTCGGCGGTCCGCTTAAGTCAAACGTTAGAGCGCAACACCCCCCATCGAAAGCCACTATCTTGCTGATCCAACTACGCCTTGTGGTTTCACTGCTATGCGCCGTGGCCTTCCACATCTGCTCCGCACAAGCCATAGCACTCCAAACACCGCGCGGAGAGCAACTCGAAGTCATTGCGACTTTTCCACCTGGGCAAGGACCGTTTCCCGCCTTAATCCTCGCGCCTGGTTCTGGATATCACATGACGCTACCAATCCTTGAAGAGGTAGCAAAGCAACTGGCAGAGCGTGGTGTGGCTGTCTACCGCTTCAACTGGGCCTACTTCTCGAAGAATCCCAAGGCCGGACGCCCGTCTGAAAACCTAACTCGCGAGATCGAAGACATGACAACCGTACTCAATCACGCACGCCGCGAAACGCGTGTCGTGGCGAGTCGAATCTTCGTCGGCGGGAAATCCCTTGGAACGGGGGTCGCTTGGAGCCTACTGGCCGCGAACAAGGACTTGCGTGGCGCGCTGCTCCTGACACCTGTGTGTAGCAGTTTGAAAGACGGCACCGTCGTAACCGAGGCGGATGAGAACTACCCGGGAATAAATGCCGAGAAGCGTCCGATCTCTTTCATCTTGGGCGATCAAGATCCACTCTGCTCAGTGGGCGTTCTGTATCGCTTCGCAGCGTCCGCCGCAGGCCCCGTCAGGGTTTCGGTCCTGAGCGGAAATCACGGACTGGAAGACCCTGCTCTTTCCAGTTCTGCAAAAGACGTAGCAAAGTTGCGCAGCGCCCGACTTGCTGGCGCCTTGGCAGCGGAATTCGTCGCTCAGTACGCACAGCAAAATGCGCCCTAACCCTTCCTTCAAGCGGACCCGCCTACGGCGGTCCGCTTAAGTCAAACGTTAGACCTCACCAATGGCAACTGTTGATCCTCGTTATCCAGTTCAGATTCATGCGCTTTGGACGACCCTCGATAGGGAGATTACTTGGCTACACGGCCGATGGATCATTTATCGACAGCTATTCGGAACCAACAAGGAGCGAGTGGAACTGCTGAACGAATCCGCAGGAACCTTCTTCAACGTGCTCCAGGATGTTCTCCTGCATGACGTGCAGCTTTCGCTGAGCAAGCTCGGTGATCCCGCGGGTTCGGGGAGTCGGGAGAACATGACACTGGAAGCACTCCACCACGAGTTGCAAGGTGCGAACGAAGTGTCAGCAGCGGACAAGATGAAGGCCTCCCTGAAAAAGTTCTCAGCGGCATGCGTCAAGATTAGGCACCGGCGGAACAAATGGATCGCCCACTTCGATCAGTCGACCATGTTGAATGACCACGTCATTCCAAGAATGGGCCCCTCGCGAGAGGAAATCGAGAGTGCGTTGAAGGCACTACGAGAGGCGATGAACTGCATCAGTCTTCACTACACCGACACTACGATAGGGTATGAGCATTTCTCCATGCAGGCAGATGGAGAGGCACTCATCCAAAGCTTGAGGAGAGGCCTAAGATACCAAGAGTTGGTCAACGAAGAGGCAGTGCCAAGAAATGACTATCGAAAGCGCTTCAAGGGCGAGGTCTAACCCTTCCTTCAAGCGGACTGGCCTTCGGCCAGCCGCTTAAGTCAAACGTTAGGCGGCTCTTATGCAATCATCGTTTGGTATCCGCCCGGCTCGCGAAACTGACGCGGATGCGCTGTTGGCTGAGCGCGCCGACCGAAAACTGAGCCACGTTTGAGGGTTGTGCCGACCCAAAACTGAGCCGGGTATTCACCCTAACCTGCTGCATTTTTGTGCAGCAGGAAAACAGGAATGATTACCATGGACATG
>Ga0307509_10000410_pt1 | contig 72163 bp, 74 predicted proteins | sample 10_EM_MG_FD_202245 | JGI IMG/M metagenome (GOLD analysis project Ga0307509, IMG submission 202245) | Populus trichocarpa ectomycorrhiza microbial communities from riparian zone in the Pacific Northwest, United States - 10_EM | ecosystem: Host-associated > Plants > Roots > Unclassified | place...
GCCCCCCCCCCCCCCCCCCCCCCCCCCCCCCCCCCCCCCCCCCCCCCCCCCCCCCCCCCCCCCCCGTACAGGCGACCGTGTTTTATCGGTGTGAGGCCTGCGGGCACCGCTTTAATACTAATAATTGAGGAGGGGGAATGTTTTGGCTGGCGAAATGGAGTTTTTTTGTTTTCGTGGTGGTTGGGGGGTCCGATATCTTTGGATCTCCGGAGGTGGGGGTAGAACTGTAAAGGCTGATAGACTGCGATAATATTATCGTGAATTTTCTGGAAGTTTTTGTGTTCGAGTGATCCTGCATGATGGGATTTTGGAATGGGGGGAGGGGATTCTAGCTTGCTCAATTTCCCATAAAATACACTGCTGGTGTGTGATATCCTTGAATCATGCGGGGTCTACCGGTGTGTTTTCTTCATAAGATACTGTTTGTGAATAGACTCAATAAGGATGTGTCCGTGGATCCCTGCTGTACTTTTGTTCGAGAATTGCGTAGATGCGATGGTATCCACTACTTTCACCCGAAACCTATCAGCTCAGCGATTCGCTGGTGGTTTCCTTTAGCTCTGGTATCGAGTGATCGCTATGACCTCCCGAACTACCCACAAAGGCTTATCAGATCGCCAAGATTTCTCAATCCGGAGCCTCAGATAATATTTTTTTTCCTAACTTATTCACAACTGCAGTTTCGTCCCACTGGTATTATACTGTACCTCTCCCGCAGCAACCAATTGAGCCGTCACCATAATGTCAGACAGAGCTTCCAAAAAGCGAAGGCTCCCCACGAACGGCGATGCAATTACGGGCTCCGATTCTGAAGAAGAGTTCACGGGGGGGTTATTAGACGGGACGTTTTCACAGAGTGAGGATGAGGATTCTAGCGACGACAACGAGGAGGATGAGGAAAGTGAGGATGAAGGCGAGGAGGAGGAGGAGGAGGAGGAGGAGGAGGAGGAGGAGGAGGAGGAGGAGGAGGAGGAGGAGGAGGAGCTTGATAGCGATGAGGTTCCTTCCTCAGACGAGGAGCGGGAAAAGGTGGAAAGCGCCCCCAACGGCAGCGACAAAAAGGAACCAAAAATTGTGCTCGATTCTACTGGGAATCCTAGATATATGTATCCCGAGATTGACCCTGTCTATGATTCCGACGATACAGATGTCGATGAGACCAATACTATCGGGAATATTCCTTTAGAATTCTACGACGAGTATCCGCACATTGGCTACGACATCAATGGCAAGAAGATAATGCGACCCGCGAAGGGTGCTGCACTAGATGCGCTTCTCGACAGCATTGAGGTTCCGAAGGGATGGACTGGCATGACGGATCGGAATACCGGCGGCGACTTGATGCTCACTCAGGAGGAACTTGAAATGGTCAGGAAGATTCAAATGGGAGAGGTGCCGGTAGACGGATATGATCCTTATGCCGTAAGTTCTTCCTCTCACGACATTACCGAAGCCGCATACTAATATATCTATGATAGCCAATGGTAGAGTATTTTACTTCCAAAACCGAAGTAATGCCACTGAGCGCAGCACCCGAGCCCAAACGCCGGTTCATCCCATCGAAGCACGAAGCGAAGCGGGTAATGAAGATCGTTAAAGCCATCCGTGAGGGTAGAATAGTCCCCAACAAGCCTAAACAAGAAGAACCACAATTCTACGATATCTGGGTAGACGACGCACCTCCCCGGCCGGATCACATCATGAACATCCCCGCGCCAAAGTTGCCCCCACCAACGCACGACGAGTCATACAATCCGCCGGAAGAGTACCTACCAACGAAAGCCGAGAAGCAAGCATGGGAGGAGCTGGACCCCGAGGACAGGGAAAAGGACTATCTCCCGAGGAAACACTCTGCTCTGAGACTGGTCCCTGGCTACGATGGGTTTGTTAGGGAGCGGTTTGAGAGGTGCTTAGATCTCTACCTGGCTCCTAGAGTGCGTAGGACAAAATTAAATATCGACCCTGAGAGTCTACTCCCCAAGTTGCCAAGCCCGCAGGAGTTGAAGCCATTTCCAACTACGACTGCTACTATCTACCGTGGCCACGAAGGGAAAGTACGAACACTCAGCATTGACCCTAGCGGAGTGTGGCTGGCCACAGGCGGTGACGACGGGACAGTTAGGGTCTGGGAAATTCTAACCGGCAGAGAAGTATGGAAAATCAAGCTGGGGGAGGATGAGTCTGTGAACGCAGTTAAATGGAGGCCAGGGAGGGAAGCAGGGATTCTTGCAGCAGCGGCGTAATTACCCACTTTTTCTCTTCTTTCTGATTGGACCCTGGACATTGGCTGACTTTTTTTTCTTCAATTTATATAGTGGCGACGACGTGTACCTGATAGTGCCCCCGGTATTCGATCACGAGACAGAGGCTACTAGTAAAGAGGTCCTCTCGGCGGGTTGGGGCTACGCGGAGATTGTAAAGAAAGATCCATTAAAGAAGGAGCCCCCAGCAAAATGGAGCAAACCATCGGATAAGCTTGCGGATACGGGCGTCGTAGCAATTGTTACGGTGCGGATCGCTGTCAAGCACATTGCCTGGCATAGACGTGGCGATTACTTTGCCACGGTCTCGCCGGAAGGTAGTTTACCCTTCCACCCACACATGCGCTGTGGAAATCCTGAACTAACTTTTTGCTATCACTGCGCAAGGCCAAAACCGAGCTGTCGCGATCCACCAACTCTCAAAGCACCAGTCCCAAGCCCCCTTTCGCAAGTCAAAGGGCATAATTCAACGCGTGGAGTTCCACCCCTTCCGTCCAGTCCTATTCGTAGCGACGCAACGCTACATCCGCACTTATGACCTGACAAAGCAAGAACTGGTCAAGACGCTGCAACCGGGCTCCCGCTGGATCTCGTCCTTTGACGTGCATAGTGGTGGCGACAACCTCATCGTCGGATCGTACGACAAGCGCCTCCTCTGGCACGACTTGGACCTTTCCACGAAGCCGTATAGAACCCTCCGGTACCATCAGAAGGCCATTCGCAGCGTCAAGTATCACCATGGCGGCTTGCCGCTGTTCTGTTCTGCGAGCGATGATGGCACGGTGCAAGTTTTTCATGGGAAAGTGTTTGGCGACCTCATGGAGAATGCCCTGATCGTGCCGTTGAAGGTGCTGAGAGGGCACACGGTTAAACAGGCGCTTGGGGTGTTGGATGTAGAATGGCATCCGAAGGAGTGTTGGCTGTTTTCCGCTGGAGCAGACGGGACAGCGAGGTTGTGGAATTGATGTAATTGAAGTTGGGGTTTTCTGTGTAGGTGTTTACGGGGCGGGTGAAGGTGATGGAAAAATGTTACAAAGTTGTAAGATAGAGTATCTATACATGTTTATTTGGACAAATGGTGTTTTTCTTCAGTGCTTTGGGCCGCAAGTGTTGCGAGCATACGGCAAAGTCGTTAGCACTAAGCTAAGTTAACTACCCCTACAAGTACGATGCAACCACACCTCCGGCTTGGGACACTTTGAGCACTCCCATTACGCCCTTTAAAGACTCCCTTACTTGTAGTGCGACTGCGCTTGTCAATACAGCTATTTACCCATCATTACCCATCAGCCACAATTATGTCCCAGCATCGTGTGACAACACCCTACGCACAAGTTTCTCGTACAACAACCGCACACGGGGAGATGACAAGGTAGGGTCCCTTTCCGGTACGGATTTCATCTATTCAGCACGGGAGAATGAAGCTGGGTTCTGCGCACACGCACGCACGCAAGCATTGTGATGGGAGGGCATTATTATAAGCATAACTCCCCCCCCCCCCCCTAAAGAACATTCCACTCTGAGCGTCCCGGGGCAACATAATGCTACTGCCTGTCCGCCGCGTCGGGAACTACTATCATACCTACTAAGTTAGGTCTTGAAATAGTAACATCCGGTGGTGGGTAAAACAATCTGACCCTATATTCGAGTAGGTACGGTACTCGAGCACCGGTAGGAAGTACAAGCAGCCTGGCGACAGATTTTCCGTCAAGATACCTTTGGCACTCCCCGCCCCCTGCTTGCAATGCCCACGGTCGATCAATTGATGGTATTATAGTCTTCCCTCTTTATTTCTTCCTTCCTACCTTTCCATCTTCAACCCTGAGCTTGTTAATAATAGAGGAAACATGCAGTACTCCTCCGCCCTGTCCCCTCCTGCCCTGCCTTGCCAAGGCTCCAACCAGCCAACCGCATATCCAATCCGAGCGGCGAAAACGTATATATACTGGTGGCAAAACAACGGGGGGGACATGTGGGGCCGCTCTATTTGTTTTTCCCCACACAAACCGACCAAACGGGTGCTTCATGATGACTCACTCGATTATTTGTTTCTGTTTTTTGTTGGAATATGCGATCGGCACTCCGGACAGAGAAATGACAATAGAAGTAGTTGAGATTTCTTATTGCGACAACACTCATCAATTGAATAATAAGAAAGACATAGCTCAGCTATATAGTACAGTGCAGTGGTTGAGTCCAGCCATTACCACCGCAACCCCTCCACAAGGAAAGACAAAGACTATCAAAGAAGTGACCTGAGAGAAACAAAAGGAACAATGAAAGAAAACATATTAAGCCTCAACCAGCAACGAGTTTGAAAAGATGGAAAGCTGAAAGAAACATTTGAGAGAAGACAGAAACCATATTTGAGAGGAACAAAAAACCATATACGAACATTTTTTGTTGTGGCTTGGGTGGTTGGTCAGGAGGGAAGGAGGGAAGGAGGGAAGTCCGAGATTGCGACAGCTATTTGTTGGAAACTGTACTCACGGGTGTGCTCTCTTCTTGTATGTTGCTGTAGTTACAAGTAATACGTCATGACTACCTATGTCACCCCCCCTTTCCCTTTTCTGAATCTTAGCCTCTCTTCTGTCTTCCTTTTTCGTCTTGTTTCTTCTTTCCTTTACTTACTCAATTCTCTTCTTACTCAACAAGCAATATAAGTCTTTCGCTATCTTCGGTGACCACTCTCCTTTGAACCTGTGAAGCTTCTCGCTTCCACTCCTTCCGATCAGATAGCTCTCAACACTATTATAGTTGGTGGTTATATATGATATGTGTGCTACTGTACGTTAACCGGTACTTACCGTAGTGATGTCCGATCGTACTTTGGGATGATTGCGCGATTGGGGGGATGATGGCGTTGAGTTCTCGTGTGGCTTTTTTTCTTTCTTTTTTTCATTGTGGGTTTTGGGGAGGGTGGTGAATATGATAAACTAGAACTGGAGTAAATTCTGGGTAGTGTATGGGTGGGTGGTGGTGTCGTAATGTCGCTATGGAATAGTGGAGGACTTCCCGTATGATAGGAATCTGGAAGAGATTTAGAAGTGGTCAGCCAGCCCTCAGGTTACAATTCTCAATGCATTAGGCCCCAGTTCTCAATGAACAAAATTAAGAACTAACATGCTGCTACAGGACACAATCCTATCAAAAATAATTTCCTATCATACTTGTATCTATTAGGATTTCATATGTGTAGTTTCATTTTTCCACAATGATTATAATCTGGAAATTTGGAAAATCGGTTTCTTCTATGGGAACAACCTGTGATCCAGATTCTTGCTTCGGGCTCCAGATTTTTCCGGATTCCCATGGGAAGTCCTCCAGTTCTTTTCTTTTCTTTTCTTCCTTTTCTTTTTGGTTGATTACTGCGCAGTACGGAGGTACAGGGCATAAGTTTTGTAGGTTCCACGAGCGAGGTTTGCTGCCCTCACCCTCTGTGTTACCTACAAAACTTGTGCCCTGTACCTCCGTATACATCATACAGAAACTTGCTAGTATTTTTTTGTTCTAGGCTCTGCGCACTGAACTTGGAGATGGGAGGGAGGGGGCGCAGTGCCGGTACCCTAAGAACTCGAACGGACGCGCCCATGTGCTACGGTACGTATCGCAGTTTAAAGTTTCCTCCTCTACGAGTAATTAGAGAAGGGGTGGAAGGTGACGAAAAAAGGAAACTGCTCTTCTGATAAATAAAAGGTGGATAATATAAAAAAATACTAAGATGCTAGGAGAGGCAACTCTAACGTCCCGATACAGGGTGCGATTATTCTAGCTCTTGTGGTACCGGTATTGTACCGTACAGCGCCGATAGGGTATGTTGGTGGGAAGGCGAGTAGGCGAGGAGAAGGTCTGAGGACGGTATGTCATAATGGCTGATGATATTTCGATGCTCTATTCCGCTTTCCGAAAGGTGGCTAGGCTATGATGGTAGTCAATTGGGTACGATAGGTTAGTGATCTCTTAAGCACAACTTCTCCCCCGGTACGGGCCAAAAAAGAAAAGTTTGAGATGTTTTGAAGTATCATACAGCCAGCAGACAATGCGTAGCAACCGCAGCGATGGCCCAGGATTTTTTATTTTTTTTTGGCAAGTACCGTATCCCAATTCATGGGTGAGGCTGTTTATGTCCTGGGTGGAAGTGAAGTGGTTTGCAGTGGATGGTATTATCCCTTCTCTCTGCTCACGTATCGCACTCTTTTTTTTTTTTTTTTGTGAACCGGTATGCTACTATAAGTGCCACTCGGTATCTGAAAACATGATACTGCTTGCCCCCTTCCTCTTTCCCCTCGTGTGTTGATAGAAACACGGTAGGAGTATAAATTTACGGTATCATACTTGCATCATACACTCGCACTGTCGTCTACCATCCAATCATATCACGCTTATTAGATGTTTTACATCTCTCACCAGCGCAAGGAGCACCCATCGCAGGACTATGCTTAATTCCCGGACTCGAGCTAGTATCCATTGAGCAACTTGTCCGAGCGAGCCAGTCAGTCAGCATAGGATAGCATAGGATAGCATGCTCTATAACCTTATGCCAAGACTGCTATGATAATTGTATACGTACTCCCCCGTCTCTTTCCTCTCCTTACTTATAATAATTATACGGTTGTCGTTGTGGGAGGGGGTACGCGTTTAGTCTTGGCGCGCGCGCGGAAACTGGAGACAGGTTCTTGCATGTGGCTTTTTATTGGTTGGCGGTAACGGTGATGGCAGTGTTATTAGGGGATTTTCGGGTAGAGTTCTCGTTATCGTTACTGACTGGCGGGGCTGGAGTTGGGATGGATGGATGGGTTATTGCACGGTAGATCTTGTCCCAGTTTTGCTGAGAAGCTTTGACCATGTCCGCCTGGCGAGTTGTATGATAGTACCGATGCAGGGTATGCATGGTACGTACCGTACAGTACAGTACCGGTATGTAGTAGAATCTGGGTTGGAATGGGTATTGGGGAATGGGGATTTTGACAGTGGAGAACATTTCTTCTTTCGACTCAGCATACGTACGTCGTGAAGCTGGACCGGGGCTGGGGGGTAGAAGGTCCGTCTGAAACAACTTGTCACTCGCTATTGGCCATCCCACCATGTGGAAAGGGAACGTGAAAGGGAAGGAAAAAGAAAAAGAGAGACATTGTATATAAGATACATCCAACTGCCTCGACCTTCAAGTCTACCTCTCTCTTCAGGCAGCTGTTTGGTTTTGCACCGCTCTCTTTCATACTTTTCCATTCAATTCTTTCTTTCTTCGTACTCTCGCTAGAGCCGCCATCAAATATGGTTCACTTCTCGACCATCTTCACCGCCCTGACCCTCTTCTGCTCCGTTGTGAGCGCGCATCCTGGCGAGCACGAAGAGGAGACACTCTCAGCCCTCGCCCGCCGCGCCCAATTCCTCACATACTCCAGGCGTTCCCTGGACGCTTGCAAAGATAGTCTGAAAGCGCAAGACCTAGAGGCCCGCGCAATTGTCCGGCGTAGCGCCTTCGCTGAGGAGATCCGAAAGCAGCGCGGCATCGTTGGGAAGAGGAGTGTAGAGAGCGTGCTGGGCACTGATCATAAGTCTAACCTCACGAAGCTTACCTCAAGCGTTAATCCTAGCGTTTTGTTCTCTGGGGATGTCAAGTGTGTGCTTCAGCCAGAGGTTACACAGGGCCCTTACTGTACGCTTCTCCCATGATACCCAATTTATTATGAGCGGAGGAGAGAGAGACTAATAACAATTGGGACAGATGTCGATGGAGAACTGGTCCGCCAAGATGTCCGCGACGGCCAACCGGGCATAGACCTCTATGCCGACATCCAAGTCATTGATATAAACACTTGCCATCCCGTACCAAACTTGTACTTGGACTGGTGGCATGCGAACGCATCGGGCGTTTACAGCGGAGTTATAGCAAACGGTAACGGCGACTCTTCTGATGCCACTAACATTGTATGTCCCCCCCCCCCCCCTTCCTCCACCTCATATTCCAACTTCCGAGCTAACTTTATAGAACAAAACATTCGCCCGCGGGCTCCGACCCACCTCCTCCGACGGGGTCGCTCAAGTCCTCAGCATCTTCCCCGGCTACTACACGGGGCGCACAACACATGTGCACATCCTCGCGCACGTGAACGCAACCCTCCACACCAACAAGACCCTGAGCGGAGGGCATAACGCACATGTCGGGCAATTCTTCTTCGACCAATCCCTCATCTCCGCCGTCTCCGCCGTTTCGCCCTACAGCGCGAACAAGAAAACGATGACGCCGAACACGGAAGACACCATACTAGCACAGGAGGCCGGAAGCATGGATCCTCTTATGGAATATGCGCTTTTGGGAGACGGGGTCGAGGATGGTATTTTGGCGTGGATTACTGTTGGCATAGATGTCTCCGCCGATCATTCCATCTCCAGCGCGGCGACCTGGACTGAACATGGAGGAGTGGCTAATGCTGGCGGCCCGGGAGGCAGCCCCCCCGGGAGTGCACCGAGTAGCAGCTCTACGGCTAAGTCTGGAGCTGTGCCTCGTGGATTGTAAGTCTTCAATCTAAGATACTCCTGAAGGTGGATGGGTGTATTTTTTTTTCATTACAGTTTTGTATGTGGTGATTATGAGTGCTGAAAGTGGAAAATTATTTTCTAACCCTTTTTTTTTTTTTTTGCATTTCTAGTGACTCGATCGGACTCCTAACGCGGCTGGGCTTCGCTTGGTTCGGTTTGTCTTTGCTATCTGCTCTGCTCTGCTTATAGATGTGTTGATTTGATTGATGGAGTTCGTTTTTTGTTATCATATTATAAAAAAAGTGCTTGGGTCATGGGCTGTCATTCGGGCATCGAGTGATATTTTTGTTGCAATAAACGCTCCATAGTTGGACGAAGAAGTAGAATAGATAACGGTTAAGATTATTGATTGCCGCGCACTTCTTACTTGAATGAAAGGAAAACATATGAAGTAGTTAAATAGTGAAGAGATTCAGTCCTTCTTGTATCTCCCGAATTCTGTAACAAAGAACAAAGGTATTCAAAGAAAGTATATGCAGACAAAAGGAATAATAAAGAAGTACGACTTATACCCGGATTCAGAACAACAATACAGAGAGCTGAAAGAAGCGTTTGAGAGGGTTGAGAAACCTTATACCAACAATTCTGTCCTACTGCTTGGTCTGAGTGGTGGTAGTGGCAGTGCCTCGTGCACAGCGCCCTGAACGGAACAATTACAAGTCAAGAATATCATTATAGCGTTTTTTTTTCTTCTTTTTCCTTCCTAATATACATTTATCAATACATACATTGTACAAGTCCCTCCTCTCCATACGTCCTGCCCAATTAACTCCCTCCCTCCCAGCTAAATATAACCCCTCATCATTGACATTCCAACCGCGGTCATCGTCATCATCATCATCATCATCATCATCATCATCATCATCATCATCATCATCATCATCATCATCATCACACCCTTTTCAGCGCGGAACGATCTTACCGCCAGCCAGCCAGCGAGAATGTTTGTGTATAGGGAGGGATAAACGTATCCCATCTCCTAGAGAGAGAGAGAGAGAGAGAGAGAGAAATCGGTGGGTGAGCAATTACTTACTTACTTGCCCATCTGATAGAAGATATATAACCTCCATTCAACACTCGAATAGTCTCGGAAGGTACCATGCACTCAAATCTCAGCCGTGAGCTACCCACACACCCGAGTATTTTCTCACAAGGAATATGATTAGCGCTAGGTGATCGATCCTTCTCCAGGGGAGCGTGGAAAACTCTCCCACACACATACTGGATTATCCAATCCGTATAATGAGAAAAACGAAAAAAGAAAAAAGAGAAGGGAAAGGGGGAAACCGTTGAAATGCAGCATTAGATCATTGGCCGAGACTGGGAAATTATAATACTACATAATATCTTATCCTCGGAAGCGCGATATATTTCTTCTCGACGAGGGAGGTGGTCAGTCACAGGAATTGGGAACACCGTACTAGTTTATGAGATGGAATATAGCTTATGCGACGATCCCACACTTAGCTAGGGGAAATGCTATTTACCATTCTCGGGGGAAGGGGGGGATATTGTCTTTTAACATTACTGTGGCGGGTCTGGTCTTGCGGAGGCGGATGGATGGATAGATAGATGGACCCAGCGGCAAGTGGTGGGGCGGTGAGGGGACGGCGGTGGAAGGGCACACCCACTCCGGGGCGAGCACTAGTCCTCTTGTGTCGCTCGGCATCTAGGCAATTGGGATTGAGGCTGCTGGGCTGTTTGGTTTTCTACGGTATTGGGTGTTACGCAGGTCGGAATTCTTGATTTCCTTGGAAGAAATCGAATTGGGTGCATCAGTTATTCTACTCACGCCGGCGCTATGGCTCGAATTGGCCCACTGGGGTCGTTGGTTAATAACTCAACAGTCGAGTGATATGACGTGCACAACCCTTCTTCCATTCATATCATACCTAATGCTATCACAACAGCATGTAACGGTTTGTGTAAATATCACAAAAACTTTTATTACGATACCCCCAATAATAATAATAAGAAAGATAGCGCAATATCGTACACCCCCTACTCTTCCTCCATACTCTCCCATCCATCCGGACCCTCGCCGTCACCACCCTCCACCGCAACACCACCTTCCTCCTCCTCTTCATCACTACCATCGCTACTGTCTTCTGCGGCACCAACGACTCTCTCCTCTCCCTCTCCCCCAACCGCCTCAGAAATCTTCCCGGCAAACGCCCTCCTAACCCCGGCATTCGTGCTGGTATCCCAAACCTTCACAACACCTTTACTCCCGGCAACCGCGAGTCTGAAGCCCACCTCCTTATCCGGCGCAAACCTGGCTGAGAAGATCTTCCCTAGATCGAAATCCCTGGAAACCACCATCGCCGGGCCCCCACTCGTGTTCTCTCCCCGGGTATTCCACAGCTTGACGGACTTGTCCACTGATGCGGTGACGATGAACCCGGGGATGACAGGGTTGACGTCGAATGCGGAGAGCGATTTGTCGTGTGCGTTTAGTGTCCAAACTGGTTTTGATTGCGCTAGCGAGGAGGTGGGAGGAGGGTGGCGGGAGTCATACAGGTAGAGGTTTCCAGACTCGGTGGATACGTAGAAGTAGTGGTCATCATGCGGGTCCCAGCGTACATCTTCTACGTCAGCGTCTACGCCCCAGCGCGGGTTTGTGCTCGTGGCATCTGGGGAACGCATGTCGGACCAGACAATTGTGTGGTCATAACTACCACTCAGGATGGTTGTCGCAGAGCTAGGGTGCCAAGATAGTGCGCAGATCTTGTCGGCGTGCAGGGAGTTGTAGCTCTTCGCGCACTTGGCTGTGGAGAGGTCCCAGAGTTTCACCGTCTTGTCGGCGGATGCGGAGGCGAGGAGGTTACGGTGCTGGCGGTTGCCCGAAAGGGAGAGGACTGCGTCGATGTGGTAGCTATCGTTTACCTTGGGGGACTTCTTTTTCTTGCTTTTCTTCTTCTTGCTCTTGCTGACGGAGGTGGATGAGGGTTCGCTGCCGGGGCCTAGGATTGCGTTTGGGAAGAGACAGTCTACGAGGTCCAGGTTCCAGATTTCGATGTCTGGGTCCATGGTCCCGATGGCAGCATAGTTTCCTCGGGCGTCTCTGTCCTCTGCAGCGCTAGCACTGCCAACAGGTAAGTCGAGCCATTCTACGCAGAGGGGGATCGCGGGAAGCATAATGTCATGGTGGACGTATAGGTTGTCGGCTTCATCCTCGTAGACGTAGACTTCTAAATGGGCGATGTCATCTTCAGTTTTAGCAACGAGGAGGAGATTGTCTGTTCCCAAGACTTGAAGCTCTTCTCGCTCCTCTTCGTCGTCTTGCTATGTGCTCTTTGTTAGCGCTTTGCATGTCCTGAGATTATGCGGGGATACGAACTGGGTCCATGGTGATGTAGGGATCTTTTTCGCCAGGTTGGTAGTATGCTAGGCCTTTGATGTTGCCGAACATCCCCATGCCTGAGAACCCGTTTGTCAGTGGATAATTGGAATTGCCATCAGAGAGGAGACAAACTCTCGCCGTCGACCGCTTCTGCCTCGGTTGGCTCATCGTAATTATCTAAATCATATTCTCTCAGGTCGTCATCATCTCTATCCTAGATCAGCATTCCTTGGAACCAGGACATGTATGCTCAAAGAACATACTTTTCATTGCCAACCTCCTTCATATCCTCATCTTTGTCGACAGTCCCGACCCCAGCACCGTTTGACCCTCTATTCTTCCCCCCATCCTTGTTGTCATCACCGGCGGCAGCTTCCGCCTCTTCTAAATCCTCCTTTGCATCCTCGAGATGCAATCTCGCGAGATCTGCTATCCGCTCAAACTCTTTCTCGTCAATATCGTAACGTTGTGGAAATTGGGCTGCAAAGCCGCGGGGCACCCAAGTCGTTGCTGTAATCATTCTTTTGATAAGAGAAGCCAATTGCTTGTTTATTGCACTGTGGTCGGTCGGGGTGGGGGGTAGGGGGGGGGGGTCCCAAGACTGGGGGAATAGAGAGACAACCTTATTTTTATTTTTATATATATTTTTTGCTTGTGGAAAGAGAAAATAATATAAAGCGAGGGCAAGGTTTAGTGGGTTTTTTCGCAGCGCCAAGATTTCGCATTTGGCGGGGCCGCTTATCTACTTGGCTTGATCATAGATCGCAGAAAAAAATTAGAGCGCGACGACTCTACGGACAAAAACGATTCGCCTACCAACGATCAAGCTATGGGGAGGATCAAGAAAACGTCGACTTCACAGTCCTCATCAAGAACCTTCACAATTCCGAATAAGCTCCATAGACAAGCGCACAATGCCCGAGTAAAATCCGTTGTCGAAACTGCAAAACGCAAAGAGCGATTCCAAAGAAAGAAGGACGAAGACCGAGATCCAACCCTTCGTGAGGAACGCTTGAAAAAGAACATTCCAGCAACTCTCGAGAGGAAGCGAGTATGGGATGAGCGAGTCGAAGGTGGAATCCCGAACCGCATTGAGAAGCCATCGGCCCAGGAGGAAGCAGGGGCCAGCAAACGTCAAAAGACCCAAGCGGATGATAAAGAAGACGAAGAAACCGAACTCCTAGCGGCGCATGAGAAAGCGCAAGCCGAGAAAGCAGAAGAGGAAGAGACAGTAGCCTTATTCCCAACACTGGAGGCACAGCTCAGCATCTCCGCTCCGAAAATCCTAATCACCACCTCGAGAAACTGTCACATCCACGAGCCCGCCGAACAACTCACCCAGTTATTCCCAAACTCAACATATATCCCCCGCGGCCGCGAGCACAAGTTCTCTATCAAGGAGATTAGTGCATTCGCCTCGAACCCAACGACTACAACCCCATCCGGCCGTCTGCGCGAGCCATATACACATCTAATCGTCGTGAACGAGGACCGGAAGATCATAAACGCACTCACGATTGTCGTACTCCCCGCGGGCCCAACCTTCCACTTTAGCCTTTCAAACTACCTTCCTCCGAAACGCATCAGCGGGCACGGGAAGCCCACGGGCCACGTGCCCGAGTTGATATTGAACAACTTCCTCACGCCGCTAGGGAAAATTACGTCCAGTCTTTTCCAGTCCATGTTCCCGAGACAGCCAGAGATCCGTGGGAGGCAGGTTGTCACTTTGCACAATCAGAGGGACTACATCTTCTTCCGTAGGCACAGGTATGTTTTCCGCGACAGGCGCGAGACGGAGAAGCCGGTGGGCTATGGGCTCGAGGACGGGGGCAAAGATGGCGGGAATGGGAGCAAAGGAGATGAGAGTATTCCGATTAGGGTCGGGTTGCAGGAGCTTGGGCCGCAGTTCACGCTAAAGCTTAGAAGGGTGGAGAGGGGAATTAAGGAGGGGGTTGAGTGGGAGTGGAAGGGGGAGATGGAGAAGGACCGGAAGAAGTTCCAGCTCTAGACTATGTGCCTTCTCCTTTTGTCATTACGCCTCTGTGTTGTTGCATTTGGGGGCTGTGGAAAAGTTTTGCTCTGTGTACCATATAAATCAATAATTCTGCCTTCATCATCATCGGTCGTCAATCGTTTTTATCAGCTATCATATCATACCAAAATTTGGGCAACCATGTGACACTAAAGACCCCTCCCTAGTTACCCTCCCCACCGCCGCCGCCAAAACCTTTGATATCCCACTCACCATCACCCGAACTCACAACCACACCCCCCCCCCCCAACTGCCCCAATGGCAACAATAGCCAAAAGAACCTTTGGCACAAGCACTGTCCTACAAAAAGGACCCAATAGCGCCCGTGGCGCTATGTTTGCCTGGCTCTCCGGCCCCGGCGCAGTCTTCAAACAACCCACCGGCGAACCGCAATACCTCTCCTCCTACGACCGCTCAACCTGGGAGCGCAAGGACAAGGCCCGGAATCCGGACGCCTTCGTGCAGCCCTACCCCTTCAACCGGTACTTCAAGTCGCAGCCAGTGCTCTCCGACGCTCTCCGCGAAGACATCTACAACCGCGTCAAGTGCCACAACCACTCCATCCGCCAGGTATCCGCCTCCCTGAGCGTTAGCATCGAGCGCGTCGCGGCCGTTGTGCGGCTGAAGCAGGTGGAAAAGGAGCACGTCGCCAAGGGCGGGAAATTGAGCACTTTTTTGACCAAGGCGTTGATTCAGATGTTGCCTGTTGTGGATGTTCCCGCTCTCGCTGATGGCAGGAGTGAGAGCAGTAGCGGCGGCGGGGCGTTTGAGAATATCCAAGAATTGCAGACTCATTCGTTTGCTGGGAGACAGGTCTTTGTTCCGACGAGTGAGAGCAGGGAATTCACCAGGGCCGATGCTGGAAAGGAGTTTGGGTTGCCGGCTGCGGATCTGATGGTCCCTCATCCTGACCTTGTCACGCTTACTAAAGAGCGGTATGGAGAGGTGCCGATTGATGAGAGGATTCTGCGCCAGGTAGAGCGCGACCGGTTGGAGAAGAGTCAGCGTGAAGCGGCGAAGGAGAGGGCTGATGAGAGGAGGCGGCAGAAGAAGGTGCTCGAGGTCGGCAGGTGGAAGTGGTGTTTCACAGAGGCGGAGACTGGGAAGGTTGGGTTTAGGTATGGCTTCCCGTTGCCGGATCGGAAGAAGGGGCATGTCAAGATTCCTACGCATGTTAGTTAAGTTAGGATGTGCTGGGGGAGTGGGTGCTCTATTGTGAATTTTTTTTTGTGCCCAGGCTGTATATATAGGGCTGGAAGTTATGTTACCATAGATCTTTTTAAAAAACCAAAGTTGAGAAGCGTTGCCATAATTTCCCGTGATAGGAGCAAAACTCAAGATCATAAACACATCTCACTCGTGCTTAATTCCTCCCTAGAGTTCACACCCACCTTCAAGCTCCGTCAGCTACCTGTTTGTTACGCTGCCTATCTCCATCACCTAAATAGATCACCAACCCAACCACACCAAAAACCCACTCCCCAACGCTGCCCTACCGTACTAGAAGAAACTCATACCGAGAGCTTACACTAGGCAGTTATCATAGGAAGTTTAGTGTTTTTGTCAGATATGTTTTTTGAGAGTTTTATAGAGTGAATGTCCCTCGCAGACAGCCTTTATTTAGCGGGCGAACTCCCACTATAGTACACAAGTAATCTTTACACCTCAACCTCAACTAGGCCAGACATGATCGCCGCTAACCTACTTGGTTCTGATACTTGCCAACGCCTCTATTTATTCCAAAGCAAATCCTCTGTTCACAGGCGAGCGGGAGGGTGGTATGTACGTACATCTCTGCAGAGCACTATATAGGCCAGTTGTAATCCGCGAGAGGCATCTCACAGGACTTACCTCTTGCTAGTGGGTTCTGCAATACCCATTCCTATCCGCCCGCCCGCCTGTCCGCATCTAGGGCCTCACGAACCTGTAAGGGTACTCATATGCGGAGAATGGGGTAAACGTCGAGTCCGCAATGCCATATACATACCTATTTGCCCAACACTTCCTTCCTCCTTCTACTAGGCCGCACCCTTAACTGCTAGAAAGCCCCTCGTTCCCTTTAGTTTATAATCCCCAAATTCGACGCCTCCCCCCCTTCTTCTTCTCCTTCATTGCGATACCACTATCTGAGCCATATCCCGCATATCACAGAAAACAGGCGATGCTCACCATTCGTATTGGGGGGAGGGGGGGTTGTTCAGCGCTCGACTTAATTCGCTGGCTGCGGTCTATTGAGTAGGTAGATAGATAAATAGTAAGTTGAAGTAACCCCCCCTTTCCCGCGGGTGAGAAAATTATCAAAAGGATTTTGTTTGTTTTGTTTTTTCTTTTCGAGAAAAAAAAAAAAAAGAACCAACGCAAGGACCTATACCTGTTCTGCCCCTAGGTGAAATAGAGAAGAAGAAAAGGGACGAAAAAGTAGTGGAAAGAAAGAAATAACTCCAGGGGAAATTGAAAGCGAATTATGATACATTGTCTTTTTTTCCTTTTCGACCAGTGGGGTGGTGGGTGGTGATTTGATAGGAGTTACCCGCAGTTCTGTGAAGTCGGCATATCCCGAATACTGGCGGTACGGTACTCTCTCTCCTCCCTTTAATCTTCGGGCGTCGTGATTGAGTATACTGTTGCCTGTCTGCCTGCCTTCCCACCCTGTCTCACTAAACGTCTACCACCACCCCCGCCAAAGCTAAAGCGAAAAGGAAAGAAAAGAGAGAATACTGTAAGAAGCGCAGGTAGGAGGATTACCCGCGAATAACAAAACATGACCGGGTGAAAATGAAAAAAAATAAATAAGAACGAAAGAAAGAAAGAAGGGGAAAGACGGGCTAGGGGTAAAAAAATTCGGCAGTGCGGGCCTCTTTTTTGGCAATACCGAGTATTTCCGCACTGACTGGGATCATTGTTGTCATCTGCCCGGGCAATGGATGGAGCAGGGCAAACTTCCCAAAGTGCGAGATTTTTTATCTTCTTGTCAGTCCATGCTCTCCGTTCGAGGAAGGGAGGGAGGGAAATGTTTTTAGTGGCTGTCGAGTCGGGTTTCGTTCGCCGGATGGCATGCGGTGGTAATGATATGTCGGGGAGAATAGACGGGATTATGATCTCTGGCCTGATTTTTTTGATTATTTTTTGATTATTTTTTGACATTTGTTTGTTCGTTTATTTCTTTCAATTATTCGAACGCAGACAAAAGGATGCTGGAGAAATACTCCGAAGCCTCCTTAGCCTGCTTCTCTTGCCATTCCTTCTCCCATTGCATGACCTTCTCTTGGATCTCCCTCTCGTTGGTAATCCCCTTCTTGCGCGCCCTAGCCGAGAAATTCGCAAGACGGGCAGAAGTCTTCGCCTTCTCGGGGTTCTTCTTGCGGTAGTCAGAGGAAGATAGACGGTTGCGCTCGATTGGGGTTCCCTTCGGCTCGGCTTCCTCCTTCATGGCAGCGTGCGCAGCTCCATGTGCAGCTTCGAACTCCTCCTTGTCGGGGAGGCCACGCGTAGAGTAGTACTTCAGGTGGTGCCAGAGTGACTGCCTCGGGTTTCTGCCTGTGAACGTCTGGCCGCAGCCCTTAACTGGACATTTGAGGGTTGTGGGCGCTGGGGAGGCCGAACCAGACTTCTCCACACGACCGGACTTGACGGTGCGAGATCTCGGCTTTGGAGTATGGGGTTTGCTGGCGGCGCCCGCAGCGGCAGGCGAGGCGGTAGAGGAGGATCTCTGCGCGGACGCGGACGCCGTCGTCGCTGTGGAGGACTTGTTGGTCTTGGCAAACTTTGGTACCTTGACGACCGGTTCGGGGGAGTCGGGTGGTTCGTACTCTGACGCCGAGGAGGACGATTGATAGCCGGTGTCCTGCATGTCGTCGGTGGGCGGAGTCGAAGACCTTCTTGATTGCGGCTTTGTTTTCTCCTCCTGGTCGGCCTCCATGTCGTCTCCGCTTAATTTGTTTTCGCGGGGCAGAGAGGTTGTTGTAGTAGTGGTGGTTGTGTTGATTGGAGCGATGGGTGCGACTGGCGCGACTGGCGCGACGGGTGCGACTGAGGTCATTTGAGCTATGGGCATCTTTTCCTCGGCTTGGAGGGCTGCGCTGATGGGGTTTGTAGATGACATTCTTTTCGGTGGGTGATGGATGGTGATTGTAGGTAGGGTCGCGTTGCGGACCTGAACCAGCGGTGGTGACAGGGTGGAGATAGATCGTGGTTAGTGTCACCAGCCAGGGGTAGCTGGTGTGCCGGGTAACCTCAACTCTAAGACTTAGCTCCCCCGAAGAAGAGGACCTGACAGGCATGAGCAGGTTAGTCGGAGAATGAAAGTAAGGTTGCTTGGAGGTTATTGTTTGGGCATGCGGGTCCACTCCAACCAACGACAGCGGAATGTGCACTGGGAATGACGAGTTCGAGTTAATGTCCTCAGCCGAACATGCGAAGTCCCCGCTGTTTGTTCAACAGCAAATCCAATTCTCCCCTCCCTTCGTCCGCTCAATCTACCGGCAAGCTAAAACTTGCATCAGGCCCCCAGTTAAGCCTCATCTCCATAACTGGAAGTACAAAAAAGCCCTTGTTTAGTCCCGGCCTCACAAGGGCCTCATCTTGCCCAGGGAATTTACTAATACAATATTCGAGTGATAATCTGTGAAAATCCCCAGAGTGCAAATACTCCAAATGTATTCTATGATCCCCACCAAAAGACTATTTTCGAGTAATAAAGCTTCAACTCGGGTCACTCGCCAGTGCACGACGTAATGTAGTGCTGCCTCCCATGTTTGCCCGGGCCCCTACGCCCGTGACTATGCATTGCATCTTACCCAGTGCACCAAGATTCCCGATACCTCCCGCCGCAGAGCCCCACCAAACCTGGGTCTCCCCATTAGCAACTGAACCTCATCCTGGCCTGATCCTCGGACGAGACGCGGGGTATTCAGTCGCTGGGGAAATCACAACCTCTCACTCGCCCCAAGTAAGCACTCTCCTGGTTGGGAGATTTTCGGACCGTCCCGTGACTCGGCGCGCGAACAAAGTTTTCGATTCGGACTTCTCGGTGTTGGCCGATCCCTTCTCGGCGGGTATAGATCCTGTTTGTCGTGAGAAGTATGATACTGAAAACAACTGGCCACAATCTCTCTTTGGACTCGTGTTTTGGCTTTGCTTGGTGACATCCCAAATCGCGTAGAATTGTTAGTGCGATAGTAACTTAGCAATGGTTATCCGGAATCCGTTCTGTTAAAAGGCATATACATTCGTTCAGCAGATGCTTTTCAGCGGGAGGGCTTGCTAGGCCTCAAAGGGGAGTCAATCCCACGGACCCTATCCACCTTAATCAGTAATGATAGTGATTGCAGGTTTTCTGAGTATGATACCACTCTTGGTGGAGGAAATCAGGTATTTAGGGTAGGCCCCCCAGACAGCGGGAAATGCTAGGCCTTAGATAGAAGCCCGGACAAGGAATACAGTTGGTTGAGTAGTAATCTGATTGTCCCCCTCTGCACCTATCTGTTCACCTAGATTTACCTCTTGAGTCTCCCTTGGGATGAACCGCTAGCGGTCCTATTGGCGGTCCTATTATATCCAGTTCATGCAGGTTATAGCCTGTTTATACAATAGCTTATAGCTGCATGCGGAATCCCTGTTCTATAAACATTTAAACGGTCTTTGGACGAAAAGGGGAATATATATATATAAAATGAACTGCTCGGGAATGGGCTGCCGGCCGTTAGAATACCGGGGGGCGGAGGGACAGACATCTTCACTCGACGTCATCCGGACTACTCGCATTGTAAATTCGAAGCAAATGAGATATAAAAGTGTGCGAGGACCCGCGATAGAAATTGGTTGTTCATCTTCCTAGGCGTGATAAACAGGTTCCCTAGATACACAAACTCTCGTAGATGCCATATTACATGGGCATTGCCTCAAAACAGCCTCTGGCGGGCTCGATGACTATGAAAACAATAAAAGTGACCGTATCCTGTAAGGGGTATCATTGAACTCCCATATCCCTGCAGCTCCACCCTATCACCTCACAAATCAACCTGCATCTTCCTCTCAATTGTCAGGAACTTAAATTCGGGGACAATAGCACTCTCCCCTCCATTACCCTCTCCAGCAATCGGTATAGGACGGTAGTGCTCAAGTGGGCTACTCTTGTGCACCCTCCCATTAATCGCAATGACATCTAGCTTCGAATGGTCCTGCAAGATGGTAATGTCCTCCAGCGGATCCCCATTGACGAGAATACAATCTGCGTAGTAGCCTGGTTGGATCTTGCCGAGTTCGTGCTCGCGCATGAAGAGCTTGCCGCCTTCAGCCGTTGCGGCGATAATGGCTTCCATTGGCGTGAAGCCCAGGAGTTTGACAAAGTGCTCGAGGTCGCGGGCGTATGTGCCGTGAGGGGTCCAGGCGAAGCCGTAGTCGCTGGGTTATGAGTGTTAGCGAAAGGGGAAGGAAATGGGAGGGGATGGGGGGATGGGGGGATGGGGGGATGGGGGGATGGGGGATAAAGAAGGAGATTTCTTTACCCTCCGGGGAGAACGGTAATGCCTCTACGGTGCATTTCTTTCAACCCTTTGATAGCGGTCTCAAGTTCGGCTTTGTAGCCAGCCTTTTCGGCTACTTCTTGGGGGTAGCCGAATGCTGCTGCTTCGTAGACTGCTAGTTGTCAGTGTTTGAGCTTTCTGAATGGGTAGGAGTGGATGTACGGGTAGCATATAGCCAGTTCAACGCTGGGACAACAACGGCCCTATCCTTAGCTTTCTCCAGAAGGTCCATTCCTTCATCGTCAATGTAGCTAGCGTGAAATATGACATCCACGCCATGCAAGATGCTCAACCTGACAGATTCCCTCGCACGTGCATGCGTACAGACACGTTTTCCATGCTTGTGCGCTTCATCAACAGCAGCTTCCATGTCTTCCGCAGAGAAATAACAGTCTGTGGCGGCTCTGGTTTCCGTGACCTAGCCCCGCTCCCATCCCATCCTTAGAATAATCTCCTCAAAAGGGTCTGGGAAGAGTATTCCTACCGATTCACCAGAAATGCTCAGCTTGATCTGGTCCACACCTAGCTTAACATGCCCACGGATAACCTCCCTAATTTCTTCCGGAGTATTTGCATATGCAGTAATTCCGGGGACTAAGTCACCATCCACCTTGGCGATTTCTTGCCCATTGGCCAAATATCTTGGTCCATAAATATTGCCGGCGTTGATAGCGTCTCTGATAACAACGTCCAATCTCGGCTTCGCAGAGGCCGCGCCCCAGCACATGGTATATCCCGAGTCAAGATAACATTGGGCAGCACGCATAGTGAGGAGGGTGTGCTCTTCAACGCCAAGCTCACCGAGGGCGTCGAGGTTACCCCCGTTCCAGGATAGGTGTGTGTGGGCGTCACATAGCCCCGACATCAATGTTCTCCCACGGCCATTGAATACCCGGACTGTTGGGTCGTGAATGAGCGATTCGATGTTGGAAACTGCGCCGACCTCTACGATACGTTCTCCTATGGTGGGATTTTAGTTTTACATTTTATATTATATAGCGCGGGGGAGCAAAGGAGAGTGGGAGAGGAGCAAACGAACCTTTAATCAGAACATCACCGGGATAAGGTTCCCTCCCAGTGGAGTCCAAAATACGGACATCACGGAATAGAATTCTGCTGTCTGGATGAGTTCCGGCGATTTCGTAATTCTTAGGTTGCAGAGGGTTCTTCTGCGTCTCATTGGCGGTGGTGGCGCTGGTGGTTGTGCTTGTGTTTGCATTCTCAGCCATGGCAGGCAAGATGAATTGAATAGTAATCGTCTTTAACTTTCACTCAAATTTAATGTAAGCCACAAGGTGTGTGGTGGAGAGAATAAGGAAGAAGGAAGGAGCGAAGGAAAGAAGGCCTTCTGTGTACCGAGTTATGATATCAGCAAAATGATTTTTGGGTGGGAGCGGCTTCTTCGATTCGCTCCGTATATACGTGATATGATACCTTGAGGTTTATTCTATTTCCCAGCCTCACAAGATCTCAGAAACTTCCGCTTCCACCACCTCGCCTAACCTCATCCCCCCCCCCCTCTCCCCACCATTCAAAGAGAAAAAAATAAAATACCATGTACGAGTATCATAAAGTATGGGGTAAAATATCCAAAAATACAAAAATACAAAGATAAAAATATAAAAATATAAAAACACACAAAGCGTATTATGCGCAGTGAAGTGCGTACTCGCGGTTGAGTGCGGGGCGATAGAATAGCCTAGCCGATCGTTGCAATATAGATAAATCTTCTTCGCGCAGGCTCCTGCCACGCAAGGTTTCATGCATTCCACTGGTGGAGACTAGCGTTTCAAGTTAATTTGCGGTAGTCTACCCGATTGTACTTGAGGTGAGAAGGGGGGGCTAAGGACGTTGTAGCTTAAGAAAAGTTATTATAGCCTTCAAGAGGTCAGATAAAGACGCTGAGAGTGGAAGTTGCACAGGGTCATCTTGGTCCTAGTTGGGCTGATCGCAAACTACTGAGAAGCCTGGTCGACATAGTGAAAGAACAAATTTCGTAAAAGCGGAATGTGGGAGAGGGGAAGGGGGGTGAGGAGAGGAGGGTTTCCGAACCTGAACTGAGCTAAATAGACAGAGAGGACATATGTTACTCTCATTCGACTACTACTGTGCACTTATATTCTAAACATTATGTCAGTGCAGGTGCATTCAAAATACGAGCCTGTTCCTTGGAGAGAAATTTCGGCACGATGGCAGTTGTGCAACACGACCGATCACAACCCCACTCACTACCTCTCACATTTTCATATCTTACCATGCGAAGCTACCCGAGTCTCTAGGTGCTGCTAGGCATCAAGAATGGGCTCAAAAATTATGCTAGGGAAACAATTAAGTGACCCTCTCATTCTCAGAAACATTCTTCTGTGAACGTCAAAAGAAGAGAATAAAAAAACTCCCTACACCTATTGCATCTAAAATTCTTGATAATGATATCCAGTATGATATCATCTTGCAACAGAGTTTAAGAAGGAACATTGCCAGAATTTTACAGAACTGCAATATGATATTGCCGTCTAGGTTCTACCTAAGAGAGAAAAGTGTATTTTAGCTCCAAGTTACATAAAAATCAAAGGGTGGAAATATGAGAAGTGAGTCCTTTTTGCAAATAAGCACAATTAAAAGCTTAGCTTAGGGGCTAAGGCTTCAGGATTGAATGAAGTAGAATTGTTAGTATATTACTTTTAGTGATAAGTACTTTGCAAAAAGGAAAATATTTTAGATATATTTAAATTATAGAAGTATTAGAGGAAAAGTGGAAAGGGGATTACATTTATATAGTGGAAGAGGGGTATAGAATTAAGATAATTTTAGCTTGTATCTGGTGGAGGGACTAGGGTCCTTTAATTTTAATCTCTAAAGGGAAGGTTAATAGATAAGAGATTCTAGTATTAGTATTTTGATAGATAGTTTATTAGAAGCTTAGCAGGAGGATAGAATTGGGAACCATATTCTTTACCAGAATAGTACAAATATGCAAACTGCGGCGGATGCTGCTACTTTAAAGAAAACATACAAGCCTGAAATGGCCTCCGATGAGTACCCAAGAGGTTAGTACGAGCAGCAATTTTAGATGTAATGGGAGAGTATACCAAATATTGGGTTTTTCTTCTTTTTTATCTTGAATCCTTTTCCCTTTAAACCTATCTCCGAGTCTGCTATCTATATTACCTATCTTTGAAGCCTCAACTAAATTGAGCTACTAGCTGTGGTTAGTGTCAAATATCGATTGTGCGCGCACCCACCGGGACACCGGGCAACCGAAATATTTGTCACAGCACTTTATCCGCTGCTACGTTCCAACTAAATCTACACTTCGTCAGTAGTGAGCATAACACCATAAATGTTCAATATTAGGATAAGATGGATGGGAAAAGCAACAGATTAGGGGTAGGATTAACGAGAGCCTTGAGGATAAAGACTATGGTGAGGTCGCACATGTCGTAGGTATTATTGGTGGAAATCCAAAGACTCTGATTGTTGGGGGGGATGAGAGCATCGAGAATAAAGACACCTGGGAGGCGGCACATATTGAAGATACCATCAGTGGGAATTCAAAAACTCGAATTTTTGAGAGAGATGAGATGAGAGTGAAAAGGTCCCCATCCTGAACCGAAAGTTGTCCAGAAAAGTACATCTACTGAAGTAGGTAGCACCCGCAAGTTCTGACTCCTCATGAGATTTAAGAATGGTGACTTATTAGCAGTCTATATATTAACCGTGGGAGGTTTTGCAACTACCTGTAGGCAAGCTCTAGTCACCCAGCTTCTTCCGTTGTTGGATACGACATGATGCCCCCTGGATGCCATGATCAGCGTAGTCTACAATGCTACCTTTTCTCAGAGCACCCAGGTGAAGCGGAAGTAATTGAATCCGTTGCCGATCAGAACTGCCCGTGTCAGACATATCTTCACCTTCTCATTTAGGTAGCCATCTCAGGAAATCATGATGCTAAGTCCGGTGCAGGCAACCTCCTTTGGTTCCAGAAGTTTCACAGCAAGGGGCGCCTAGAAGAGTTTAAGGACGAGCTTGGACGGAAGGGTCAGAGAACGAGTGGCCCGAGCCAAAAAGTCATATAGCTTAGACAAAGGGAAAAGCAGGTGGTAAGACGCATAAGTGGTCATGGGATCTCACTCGGGACCATAAGCCACTTCTTTCCCTTGAAGAAATTTCTTGGGGTATTATTTGTCACTGATAAATAGATTGTCTAAACACTGATTGGTTTTCCCACAAAACACCGTCCTTCTCCGTATCTTCCCAATGGAGTATCCATCTCCCATTCCGAACCAGATTGCATGGAAATGCACTCGTGGATGCTGCCGTAGTCCCCCACGCGCTGAAAGTCATCTCTCCGAGAATTCCAGTAGGTAGGACAAGGCGCTCTAGTCAACGATATCTGTCATGCAAACGATAGAACCCCATTAGGTGTGTCCGAACTCCGGAGGAGTATACCCTTGCTTTAGACCTAATAACTACCCCGGATATCGCGAAGGGGACAAATTCCTAGTGCATTCCGGAGAATGGAAAAGTGCTCAATCCATTAGGACTATCCCAAAAAGGCAAACCTGGGCACGGAATTATTTTTTTCCCCCCCATGTAGAAAAAGCCACATTGCACAGGTGCGATGCCGTTGGAAATATGGGCTAAGACCTCCCTTCATGTTGGCTCCAGTACGGTAAATATTTGAGAAAAATCGGTACCGTATTGTACAGTAGTTGCAATTGTGGGCACCGTGTCCACCCCTTGTTCCCCCTTGCCTATCTCGATAAACTGAATTGTGGGACACGATTGGTACTCGGGTGTGTAGCTGTTTTTCCTTTTGCCTGCGACATGTCTCACGGCATCGGCATCAAGCCGCCTTAGCCCGCTGTGGACGGGCCCATATGATAGGTATTATAAGTAGGGCTTAATTGAGCCAGTAGCAGAAAACGGGAGGAGAGGGTGGCTGACCGACACCGCGCCGGCCCTAGCCTTCCTACTCAAACCTCTCTGCCGGTGAGTGCAAATGTCGGGCACGGTGCAAAGGATGCTCCCTCCTACGCTGGTGGGACGTCAGATCTTTCGTGCGAGAAGCAAGAAAGAATCCCTGTGCAAATCGCCGAAGCCCACCTGCCTTTTTCTAGCAATTCCGTAATCTCCGGTTCCGGACTCCCCACTCAATTCTTCAGGCCGAGTGATAAGTGGGTCAAAGGGAAACCCCACATAGGGTATGTAATGATCGCGGATTTGTACGGAGAAATAAATACCGGTACCAGTTTTTCTGAGGATTCGGTTCCCGGAAATGTTGTTTTAGGGCTGGCTCGGGGGAAGCAGCACATATTTCGAGGGATTGTGGATGGCTTGGGGACGAGAAAGAACTATTAAAGAGAAGAAGGATGACCTTCAAAGGGAAAAAGAGTCCTGATGACATCCAAGAAGGAGAACGCTACAGCATCACTCTAGGCTCTCTCCGTCCGCCCACCAGTACCCATCAAGCTAATTAAATCATGACAGTCTCAACCTCAACCCCCTCAACCAACTTTGTAACCTATAACCCTCCCAATTCTACACAAACCCGAGTTGGACATCTGGATCTTGAAGACTCAAAAATAACACCCCTCTCTCATCCATCAGGTACCCCCCTTACAAACCTCTACGAAGTCATCTCAGCTGGCAAGAATGCCCAATTTATCCCAACCTCCAAATTCCAATCTCCCCTCGAGCTCTCTTCTGTCACTCTTCTCCCACCGATATCAGGTAGGGATGTACTAGCTGTAGGAAAAAATTACGCCGAGCACGCAAAAGAGTTCAATTCCAGCGGGTTCGACTCGAGCGACAAGGCCGATCAACCAACTCACCCAGTCATATTCACCAAACGGGCCACAAGCATTGTGGCGTGCGGGAGTGAGATATTCCCACATAGGGGATGGACAGAGACCTTGGACTATGAAGGAGAGATTGGAGTGATTTTGGGGAAGGAGGGGTTCGGAATTCTAGAAAGTGAGGCTTGGGATTATGTTTGGTGAATATTACTCGACTCACTTTCGTCCGAAAGTCTTGGAAGCTAATCTTTGTTCATGGTTTAGGGGGTTTACCATCATAAATGATGTAACAGCCCGAGAAAGACAGAGGGATCACAAGCAATTCTTTCTTGGAAAGTCTGCAGATACATTTTGTCCCATGGTAAGTTGACCACTCCTTTCTAAATTCCCATCCAGGCATAGCCAACTGTTCACAACTACTAGGGGCCAATTGCCGTACCAATAACATCTCTCCCGGACCATCGATCCCTGCGAATAACAACGAGCGTAAACAATGAGCTCCGTCAAGACTCAAACCTTTCCGAACTTATATTCTCCATCCCTACCCTCATCTCCACCATCTCAAGTAGCCAAACCATTCAGCCAGGGGACGTAATTGCAACCGGAACACCAGCAGGCGTTGGGATCGGCCACACCCCTCCAGCATACCTAAAGCCCGGGGACGTCGTACAAGTTAGTGCGAGCGGTCTCGGAACGCTGACCAACAAGATTGGCACCCCCAGCAAAAGGCCACCACCAATCCTCCAGCAGTTGCCCGCCCCGCCAAAGAACTTTACCCAATTGACCACCCTCCGTAATGGGAAGCAGGTTTATGTCGAACGCTATGGCGACCAAACCTCCTCTGATATCATTGTCTTTGTCCACGGCCTTGGCTTAAACACGACTTTCTACCACCCACTATTGTCACCAGCATTACAAAAACATAACCTAATCTTATACGATCTGGAAGGTCATGGTCAGACGCCCACAACCGCAAGTTCCAGCACCAGCATCCCCACTTATGTTGACGATCTTGAAAACCTGATGTCCTCCCTCCCCCTTCCCCCCGTCTCTAGGATCTCCCTGGTGGCTCACTCCTTCGGCTGCCTCATAGCCCTAACCTACGCCTCTAAACGCCCCCTCCAAAACCTGGTTCTCCTCGGCCCCGCACCCATCCCCCTCCAACAATCTTCTGTAGAAGTCATCCTGAAGCGCGCCGACCAGGTCCGTGCAGAAGGCATGCTCCCACTTACGGAAGCCATAATCTCACTAGCTATGTCACAAAAGACTCGGGCAGCAAATCCCCTGGCAGTAACACTCGGTCGGTCCATACTTCGTGGAAACGACGTGGAGGGGTACGCCAAGTGCTGCACTGCGTTCGCGCGGTTCACAGGGGAGGGTATCAATTGGGAGAGATTAAGGGTCTCGGGTGAGAAGGTTGTTATTGCGGGCAGTGAGGATAAGTCCGTGCCTCTCAACATTATCAGGAAGACCGCTGGGAGGATCCAGGCTAGGTTGGTTGTGCTCGAGGAGGTGGGACATTGGCTGGTTATAGAGGACTTGGAGGGGGTTGAGCGGGTCGTTGAGGGAGTATTTTGTTAGGAAGTGCGGTTTCGATGTTTTATATGGGTAAATAAATGACGTGCCTAAGCTTACTCAATAACTAACCTGCTGACTAAAGATGTCATGAAAGATATCATAAAATCTCGCCTTTAATGAACTGGCCTGGACTAGGGCTTTTTGAAATCTCGGGTGCTAAGAAAACTGAGCTTTTGAGAATTTTCGAAGAGACAAGATTTTGGCCTTGGCCGCTTGCAAACCGTCCTAGTCCAGGCCAGTTTCATTAAAAGCGAGATTTTACGGTAAAATGCGTCAAATTAGACACAAGGCGAAAAAATTCAAAAACCTGCAGCACCTATCCCTTCCGCCCCAAACAAAAAAAAAAAACATGTGGAAAAACACAAAGAAAATAAAAACTAGTTCATAAATAAGCTAGGACGAGAAAGTAAGCTAGCTGCTAGCTAGTAACTCGGGGCATAGGGGTATTTTTCCAATATCGGCGACAAATACGAGGTCAAAAGAAGAAACGCATCCTTTTTTCCTATTCTAAGCGAACAGGCAAAGCAGAATACAAGAGGTTTAGTTTATACCAGGGACATAGCACACTGCTGGTCAATATCGTCCTATCCCCTCAAGTTCAAATTAGCAAAACTAACCCCAGAAAGCAAGTAACGGGGGAGGGGATCCAACCCAACAAAAAGCCCCGGGCGAAACCCATTGGCTCATATCCTGCATATAACTCCCCTGCAGCCAACTATCCACCTCCATATCCTGCGGGTATATCCCTAATGGCGCCGCTGCCACAAAACTTGGGTTTGTCATTGTCGTTGCTGTAGCGGCTTGGTAGTACATTGGTTCGGGTATGATGCCCGCCAGTGTGGTGGTTGGATCGAGGTGGTAGGCGCCCCGGTGATGGGGGTGGGTGAATGACTGAGTTGGGTAGAGGGGAGTGTCTTTGTACATTTGGTGTTGTTGGGGGCGGTGAGGTGGCGACGGGGTAGTGATGGGGTGGTGTGTGTAGACCGTGTCCATTGCTTGGGCGGGAGGTTGTGGAAGTGCTGCTGGTGGTGGTGGGGGTGTAGCTGCCTTTATGCGGTCGTTTATTTTTTTGCTAGAAAGGTTCCCGTTAATACTTACTTCACTGCCTGGGAGTGGGGGGGGGGCTGTCACCGAAGGAAGTTTATGATCGGCATCGTTTTTGTAGCAATTGAGCTCCTCGGTGAGTTCTTGCTAAAATGGTCGTACACCTGCTGGAAGGCCTTCCAGGTTGGCGACTGGCTTGGGTCATGCATTGATAGCAGATCTACAGATGCCACTACCACAGCATGGAACGCGTGGAAGGTTGCTAGGCCGTTGGTGTACCATCTGTAAGGCTGATACTTCGGCTCTGTATTTAGGATGTTATATATTTCCAGGATCGATGTTGCGGACTCAATGCATTGCCTCCTTGAGTCCGGGGCAACAGGGTGATTATCCGCAGACGACCCATGAAAGTATGGACGGTGAAGGAGCAAGAACATCTGATGCAGGTGCCCATGCAAGATATACCAATGCACCTGATCGTTCGCCTTTAGCTCGTTCGGCTCCGCGCCGCCGCCGGCCGAGTACTTGCTGGGCCAGGTCTTCTGCTCATTGCGAATCTCCTGATCCAGCTCGATGATAGTTGAGTAGTCCGTCCCTTCCGCGCCAAATAGTTTTTCATATATCTTGGACGTGATATTTAAAAGCCGAAACTTCAAATTCAGATAAGTCATCTGGGTCGGGCGTGAGGAAGCTTCCCGCACCCCTGTCCTGGTAATGTCGACGTCGTTGACATCTAATGGCATGCGCGTTTCAAATTGAGCAGCCCTCATCATGCTCGGTCTGCCGAAGGCGGATGCCTGGAGGGCATCGAGCATGAGGATTGCTGCCCAGCATCGTCGCCTTTGTTCTGTTTCTACCGGATCTAACCCAAGGTTCGTCCCATCTTTATGACATCCCAAGCCTGCCGCGAGATTTGCGGTCAAACCTATAATTACCAATCAACACAGACGTTACATTTATAATTATACACGGACCTTTAAACAAATGAGGGATAATGGGAACCCACCAAGTAATGCCCAACTCATACCTCCATCGTTAGAATGATTTTTTGAATAAATCAATAAAATCAAACATTGGATAGTGCTGAGGCGATAGCTCTCCATGAACCGATCCGCAACAAGGCATCTCATCGCTAAATCGCAATATCTCTTGACATAACTACTCAAATCCAAACCTCTGCCTGTAGACATATGCAGGTGCTCTTTGAGAATGGCATCATTATCGTCTAGGGACATAACACCCACACCGAGCACGACGAACAGAAGGGCAAGCCATGAGAGCGAAACATCCTTTGGCGACTCCCAGAAGGCCCGGTAATCCTCCATAAACGAAGGCTCATGGAGGACATGAAACAGTGAAGCAAAAACCTCGACGTAGCGGGAAACGAGATAGTCGATCAGTGGTTTCGGCGGAAGCATGAGAATGAATTCCCCAGCATCTGTGTTTGTCGGCGCTGTGAATAGGGAATACGACGCGGGTGTCTGCTTCTCTACTTGCGGTTGCTGTTGCGATTGCGTCAGCTGTGGCTTACTGCCATCGTTCGATGCCGATGCTTCCTCCCCATCGACTTCCCCCTCGCTGATATTCCGTATGGAAGCCTTCAGGTCGCCCATTTCCAATAACACGCAATCCCATCTCGACTGGTCAACGTAGGAAGTTCCCCCATTGGCGTCATGTTCCAAAGAGGCGTTCGGGCGGCTATTCCTGCTGTCCTTGTCATCCTCGTCGTGATGCCCGGGAGGTGACAGGGTGCTCGATGCACTGGTAGCCGGCGACAGTGGCGGGGGCATAGCTGACGAGGAGTCGTTATTCCGAGCACCGTTACCACCACCGCCGCCGCCATTCTGCGGTAGACTGGCCTTCGCAACCTTCTCCGTAGCGCAGATTTCCTGGATCATGCTCTCGAGTTTCCGTAGTCTCTGGCGTAATTCTGCACATTCCTTGGCTTGGCGGAGAGCAGTCCCCTGGGGGCCAAAGGAGCAGAGAAGCGCATCCCCTCTGTTCACGCATGTTCCGCATGGTAGTTTCCGATCACATTTTGTCTTCTTCTTAATGCACGTAGCGCAGCTTAGTGGCCTCCTCACACCGCGGGATCCCCTTGGTCGATTTGTTGAAGAGGGAGCAGTCTCGGTGCGGGTGGTGATAGTTGTAGTGGAATGGTGGGTTATGCGGGAACTCGCGTTCACGCCATCCTCATTGTGATGATCCTCGGCTGGCGGGAGTCGAAACTGTGTGAACATTTTTGCAACTTTTATTGTTTATTTATTTCCCCTCTCTTCCAAGTTTTGTTAGTTCGCCTGTGTACAAGTTAGGAGAATGGAGCAAGAGGAGGACGAGAAGGGGAGGGGGGAGCGAGGGGGGGTGGGTGGGCAGGTGAATGAGTAAATGAGCAAGAGAGTGTTACTCGAGTAGAGAGGTAGGTCTCACAAGGAGAGTGTGAGAAGAGGCAAGGAAGGGTGTTAGCCGTGGAGGTATGGGTATGGTATAAGCAGGACTTCCGTCGAACCTTCCTTCTACCTTTGTCTGGGTTCTTTTACAGTGTAGTTTACCTGCACTCGCACTCCCTCTCGCACACAACCATACACACACACACGGTAAGAAAAAACAGCAATCACGAAGCGGGGGGGGGGTAGGCGAAGGCTCGCGAGATCTACCATCCAGGACGATGCGGACTGCGCTGGGGTAGGCTAGACTATTTACTTCCATATCTATCCCAGCGTAGACCACAAGCACTTGTGCACCACTCCCAGGGCTGCCACCAGGACCATCACCACCACCGCCGGGATATGTTTCACTCGCTGAGACACAAAAGGGAGGGTCGTTATTACCAACGATTACCCGTGCGGTGACAGATTATTTATTTATTCCTCCATCTGTTGGCTGCGGAAGGGGTTGGGCAGGCCAACAGGGAACGGGGGGGGGGAAGAGTACTCGTACAGTAGAGTACTTGTGCCATACGGGTATGGCACTCCAGAAGCTGTCCTTATTGCACCCATTAACAGATACTCCAACTTGTGGTGATAGTTATAAATGGAGGGTTTGAGTAAAGTTTTCTTGATTTGATATTGGAACATATTTAGGGAGCCACTTTCATTCTAGTGTTTTGATTGAGTCTGTGCTAGAATAGAGGCGTTCAAAGTTTGTATGAGAAGGGGTGAGTGCCCGTTTGCCATTCCGACGAGACCGGAGGATCCACACCTCAAAACCGGTGCCCAATTCTTGGCTCGGAGACAAGAGCAGTGAAACCTGTGTCGGGGAAGGGTTTGACTGAATAACCGGCGAAGTGAATTCTTGATTAGGTCTAGTTCACCACCATGTTAGGACTAGGAGACTTTGGGCGTGTTCTACAAGTAAGGGTGCCGTCACCACACTGTCCTATCATTATGGTTCCCAGCAACCAAACCCTGCCCTTGCCCTTGCGACCAACTTCGTCCAAAATTCCTACATTTGGAATGGCTGCCCCCTTGTGAGGGCAAGTAATAAATTAACTACAGTAGTCTATCCCCTGAGCGGTCTGGAACAGCGAAATTTGTTGCCGGCACGCTTGGGCCAGATTGGGCAGCCGGGAGCTGTGGGGTACAAAAATGGTGAGCCGAATGACATGTAATAACCCAAACCATGCTACTATACTTCACGCTTTCCATTCAACACATTCTGGGGCTGTAAAAAAAATTCAAAAATTGATATTCTGCTCTGAAGTTCTTTCAAATATCTCTCCAAGTGATTATAGATCACCAAAGAACTTTTGGACACTTTGGCAACACAACATTCTAAAGCTGTTGAAAAACAGTGCCAAGCCTTGCCATTCCAATACAAAATAGTCAGAAATTGTGCCAAGGCCAATGTACTGTACTTGTACGAGTATGATACTAAATAGCTCCCTTGACAATTCCTCAACCAGTCTAGATACAGAGTTCTAAAGGGTTGGGGAGTAAAGTCTAAGGGATTTTTTTTTTTGCACAAATGGGATAAGATTTAGTCCAAATTGCTTCACTAAAACCGTTTTCCTAGAAGGTTGTGAATATGGCTCCCGTATTCTCAGTGGAAAACCCTCTCGCTGCTCATCACTTTTGTCACCAGCCTCGTGCAAGGGTAGGGATCCCTTAACCGGATCACGTAGGGATATATTTGACCAGCTAACCTTAATTAAATAAGAGTCCTATCTTCTTGCAGGACTCTTTACCTTCTAGGAGGTTAGTCAAGTTAGATTAACTCGAAATAATCCCTGTCTCGTGGGAAAGATATCTCCCTCGGCACTTTTGCATGCGCCTGTTGGAAAGTTACTGAACGATTAATTCAGATAACCCCCCCCACCCCCCGAACCCCGAAACAGCCACTGTCTCCCTGCATTTGATATTCTTGAGAATTGTGAGGCGAATAACGTGATTAAACGAGAGCAATCAATAAAGAGCTTGTTTTATCAGATTCTCTTTTTGAGGAGCAGCTCCTCTTGCAATATTTAACAGGCAGAGAGCAGGATTTTCCGGTCTTCTAGTGCTTAACTGACTCAGCACTTCAGATTAGATTAAATATTCTCCACACTCAAACGGTTCTAAAACTGTCTAGCACACGGGTAGACTAACGAATTTACGGGTAACTTACTCGAGTACTGTACTGTCTCAAACAGCCCAAGGGATAAGTTTTGTCTTCGCCCGAAGTCATGATCAAAAAATTGCCTAAGACGAAGTGATTCCGGATGTCCACTATGAACGCACAAACGCAGTAAAAGATAAAATAAAATAAAGCCGTTAGAAGCCTTGCGCAGGAATTATTTTAAGGAGCTTCCAGAGTATTTTTTTTTTCAAGTGGTTCCTTAAACGTCAATATCCCAGGGTTTGGTATTCCACGACTCGTATGATATCAAAAGTGTGATCCGGATATCCTCTATCCCAGACGATTGGACTAGATTTGCTTTGACCTTTTTATCCTGCCTCTGGTATCTATTAATGACAGGGGACTCTGGGTAGATCGGGGACTAGGTGGGAAAAATAAATAAATACACAAAAACAGAATCTCACACAAAACTAGTTATTCCGAGGCCAGAACCACAGAGACCTTCCTTCCTAACCCGAGAAGTGCTCGTATGATACGTGATGTCTCCTATGTACAGTACATTGAGAAGGTTATATAAGAAGGGTTGAAGGTCAATTTTGGATCACTATTCCCTACCCCGAGGAAGCAATGTACTCGTATTGTACACTGCATTTTAAACAATATAATCATTTACTTTCAAGGCATAAGCATAATAATGACAATAACGGCAAAATTCTCCCATTAATAGCATCTATAACAAATGGGACACTCCTTGAGGTATATGTGAGAGATTTGGTAGCAATTCATGCCGATTCTGCAGGCCGTTTGTCAGCGGATTCCGTTGGCGGTTAGGAAACTATGGCTTGCTAGTATTCTATCCCTCCTGACGTATTCTTGCCCGGGTTCCAAAAATGTCGTTTGTTTCTTTGGTGCAATGCCTAGGAATCTGCCATGCATTCCCGATAATATCCAAATTGAAATCTGGTGATGAACTGGACCACGAGTGGAGAGAAATCCCTAGCTTTCTCTTTGGCCCAATCACGGCACCTTCTGTTCCATGCCTGTATTCTTAATGTATAGGCCTTTTCCAGGACCATATCCTATTGCTTGTGGAAGGCTGACCTGAGAGTCCACCTTAATACCTGCCTACGATAGTCGGTCGACCTCACACTTTCTTACTTTCCCAAACTTTGCACGAAGGCCGATTTGAGCTTCCGGTTTAGCTCGAGCTCCTAGTGTCGAGCTGGAAGGAGCGGGAGGGAAAAAAAAAGAATACTGTATAATGATAATGATGTTTACGGCAGGCTATGAATTATGATAATCGCTCTATAAATTGATGCTTCTCAAAGGCTACAATATCGTGATTACTTGTACGGAATACGGTGGACTGCGCATTCTAATATCACTATGCCACGGTATGCTGCCGTAAAAGTAAGAATTAAAGCCCCCCTCCCACTAGCTCCCTCTCCCTTCCTTGAAAAGTCCCTACGCAGAATATCGCTAAAGAATGCATGGCCAGCAAAGAAAAGAAAAGAGGAAAGATAGAAAAAAGTGGTTGTTGGAAGAATATTTGTAAAAAGATTCTGGGCTCTGGTATACTACTAGGAAATCGTTGATAAAAAAAAAACTAGAACTACCAGAACGAGCACCAACCTAAAGAAAAGAGATGCGTTAATAAAGTTGAATGTAAGGGGGTGAGGGGGTGCATTGTGTAGAGGCATACCGATATAGTGCTGGCAAAGGTTTTCCAGGTTTGTAGCCTGATCAATTAATCTCGCGACCTGTTTGGAAATCTCAAGTTCCTCGCCAGGTTTGAAGTCGGTACCTGGTAGAGGTGGGAGGGGAAACCCCTCGTGTTAGCATTAACTATACGTAGGCACGAGGGAGGGCTGAATAGTACTTAAAAAACCGACATACCTGTTAATTTGGCCTTGACACGCTCGAGCACTTGCAGGGCGCGTGCGTTCTGGGTCTCGGGTTTTTTTGACGAGTCGTTTTGTTCGTCCCCATCTGAAGACTCGTTTCGAAGTCGGAGCAAGTCTGGGTGATCTAGTGTAGCAATAATACTACGGCGCCTGCCGCCTTCTCCTGGCATACCCGCCGGTCCGATTTCCACAGGACTCTCTTTTGTTCCGAGACGCCAGTGCATCAACGGGTCATGCATAAAGGCTTCTAGAACTGCCATGAGGGATTCCTTATTTTCTCGAAGAACTTTCATAACGGCTTCGCACGTTGTCCTAAAGCTACCTTCGATGTTGCTAACCTCCATAGCGTAGGTCAACATGCGCGTGAGTCTGAAAGGCACTTTCTCAGGATATTTCTCGCGGTGCATGGCAACTTCAAAGCAGTCCCCGAAATCGATGTGAATGACCTTCCCAGTAACACGGTCGAGCATCAGGTTGGACGGATGTCTGTCGCCCAGTCCAAGAATGTATCCAACCATAGACATCACGCCTAAAGACCTAGTGTAGTTTGTCCGGCGATCAAGCCAGGCTTCAGAGCTCTTGCTCTTTAACCATAAAACTCGGTAAAGATCTTGTCCAGTAGTATTGTCCAAAGCATACCCGAAAACCTCAACTTTTTGCATAAGTGTCAAGTTGTCATAGTCGGGGGCCATCTGCAGCATTATTCTATGCTCAATGTTCAAAAGAATCTTCCGACTATCCCGATATTCTCTGATCAACATATGTAGGGTGTCGCTATTAGGCACCCATCCAAGTATACCTGAATTTTGGGATAGCGGGATGGCAGGGTATTGTTGTATATTGAGATGTCTCTTGAAACACTCGGAATCAACGGATAGTAAGGTATTTACGAGGCCAAAAAGTTGCATAACGCGCTCGTCCTGCCGAATATCTTCGTGTCCTTTCAAAACATATTGATATGTGTTGCCATCACTTCCTTTAATCGTCAACTTCCTGGGCCGCTGCTTGGACGAGATGACACTAAGGGTCGTATCGAAGCTCATGATCCTCACAACAGGTCTGCCGGTTGCGTATGTGCCTGAAAGATGTCAGGTAACGAACAGCTATTTATAGAATTTGGGTGTCTTACCAGGTACGGCTAAGTCAAGGTCAAGGGCCGCTAGCAACTTAGGTGATACATACTGCAGATCCAGAGAGTTGAGTTGTGGTAGCTGTTTAGTGATCTTACGGAATACCTATAGGCAAGAATTAGCAATTAACAACTTGAGCCGAGAACGGTGTGGCGCGTATAATACCTGGTAGTACAGATCCCACGCCTGGTTAAGGTCCCCAACTTCTCCAGTTCGCTTGTAGGCAGAACAGCACTCTTTAGCCTCATGGAGATCCCTACCAAACGCTTGGTGGAATGAAATCTCTCGCAGGGTTTCGGGTCCCTATAATCATGTTAGCTTTCAGAACAATTGTAAATCAGCGCTATAATACATACCCGCTCCAACATGTCATGGAGTGGTTCGAGTGTTTTAAACATCATTTCAATGTTGTGGTCTCCAAAGTACAGCCTGGAGGCCTCCTCGAGTCCCTCATGCCAAAGCTCATGCCATAAGACCGCAACTCGAATAAGCTCTTGACTAACTATCTCTGCTTGCTCAACTAGTTTAGGGCTATGCGCTTTCATACTATCCATAATCTGGGCGGCTGACTTTTGGCGTCGTGAGAAGTGTGATTTTGCCGCAACAGTCAATGGGTATACTAAAGCTTGAGGATGCGCCCTCCCGACCTCAGCAATAAGTTGATGAATAGAGTGTCTCACTGTTGAGTCAGGCTGATTGATTCTAGCAATCAGCTGTGGGATGACTTCCAACCAAGTATCCACACTGACAGTGTTGAAACCATCGGTGACAGCCATATTGACTTCTGGGTTGCCACCATGAGCAAACCATAAAGTGAGCAGTCTAAGAGTATCTTGGAGGGAGCTTCCAGCCGAGAGAGCGATCGAACGAAAGAACCCATTAACGGCAGGAATCACATGGTTTTGTATCATTTCTGAATTTAGGCGGCCGTTTTCCCTTCCTTCTGGTGTAGACGCTGCCGTCACCACCTCAAAGTTGGCCAATGCCCAAGCGTGCCATGCCTTGTACCAGTCCTTGTGGAAGTAGGTCGCTTTTTGGTAAGAGTCCAAGATCCTAGGAGAGGTCCGTGACTCCGCATGCCAACCCTTATTCAACGCTACTTGCCACTCACCCTGCTTAAGATAACATCTAGCAAGAAGGCGCGTATGTTCATCATCGATTGCTATTGGCATCGTTTGTTGAGGGCCGTGAGGGTGACCATTTGTCATGTTGACTCTTAAGTCATGGGACAGGGAATCTGTGAAATCAAATAAGTGCTGAATAGCCTCTTTTTGCTGTCCGGTAGCCCACATAAATTTCAAGCGTGCATAAGTGACTTGTGGAGGAACAGAAGTGCCTGATATCGACCCAATGCGCTCGTTCTGTGGAAGCAAGGAATTCAGTGATTTTTCAGCGAGCCCTATCCTGCCTGACTTTCGGCACAGGTTTGAGAACTTTATCCACATGTCCATATTCTCTTTTGGCGAGATCACGAGAGCTCGTACTTTTAACATTCGTTGCCAGACTTCCACGTTTCTCTGACACCCCTTAAGACGCTTGGTCCACGTACGTCTCATGGTCTCCTGCTTCTCCGGCTGATCGTTATTCTGCTTGTAAGTGATAATCTCCTCAAGTTCCGCCAACATTTGAACCCGGACGATCACACCGTATGCTCGATTATAGCTCTCACCAACCAGAGCGCTCAACTCCGTATCTAGGCCCTCTCTGGCTTTTTCTATGTGTTTTGCTGCATCCTCAAATTGGTTCCTGTGCAATGCGAGGATCGCACCGAAAAAACTCCTATCCGGTGAGTATTCCTTCATAACCATGATGTATTCATCCATCAACTCCCATTGCCCGAGCCCCCAGGCTGCTGCGGCGGCAAGAGGGGCGATCAGGCGCTGAATCTCACGGCCTGCATGTCGCCATTTATCTTGGGCGAGTTGAGAAAGGATGTCCCATTCACCGAGAGCATGTAGGCATCTCATTTTACCCATAGTGATCTCAAAAGAATTAGGTTCAGTTGCTTCCTTCTCTTGGTAAGCTTTTAGCGCCTCTTCCCAACGCTGCAGCTTCTCAAACCACGATTCACGCAGGGGGACGTCATTATATAGCTGAGCTCGCCGCAGAATACCTATAGCCGCGTCAGATTGCTGCAGTTGGTTATTGATACTAATGAGCGCCTCAATAACGCCTGACTGAGGCTCTTGGAGGAATTCCAATTCTTTATAGTGTAGGGCTTTTGCGTATGCGTGGCACTTAGCGGCATACATCCCAAGAGTCCTTATGTCGATAGGTAAGGCTTTGTCATCGTGTTCCATAAACTCTGCAAGATTCAGGAGAATTTGCAAGATCTCAGGTGGAATGTGAGGCGAAACAAGCGCACATTCAATGGACCGAACCAATTCTTCCTGATAGGAACTTAGACAATGGCGCATCCCATGAATCATAACGGGGACGCCCACCTGATATTGGTCATATAGCTCAGTCCAACATGACACAAATGCAGCGTTAAAAAGATCTCTGGCCAAGGGGTAATATGCCCCTGCCAGTCCAGCACATGCCCTCAAGGCATGGGACGGTGATTGCTTCAATAACTCTACACTAAAGCGACGGATCCACTCCTGCCAATCCTCACGAGTCGAGCGTTGCGATGCCTCCCAAGCGTTTTTCAGATGCTGTTGGTTTACTGGCAACTTCTTTGGCCCAAAGTCTGCAAAAGAGACCTCATCAGGGTTTTCGCCGTACCTACTTTCGTTAACGAAAATATAGTTGTGGTGGGGCTATAGTATACATACATCTCGTCGGGACTCAAGTCTTGCGGTAGCGGCTCTCCCTTCAGGAGCTTGCTCACGAGAAGTTCATAGTTAGTGTGTTGGATCTTGTTGACTTGTAAGATCTAGGAGGTGTGATCAGTAAATCGAGAACGTGGCATCTTTGAATCCAGTATTTCTCACCTTATTAATCATTGGAATGAAATGAGCATAATCGTGCCCAAGTTGAAACACAAGAGCACATAGAGTATCGAGGGCCGTCATTTTTAGCTCATGGTTACCTGCCTGATTTCCTGTCATCAAAACTCTCGATAATGGATGCACAATTCTAGAAGCGTGATCGGATATGTTGACTTTTCGGGAGAGCCTTGCCACAGTTTCCATTGCCACTTTTCTTGTTTGAATCCGGTGCCCGGGCTTCTCAAACATACGGACAATCACGGGTAAGATAAGGTGCATGTATTCTTCACTGCTTGAACCAAATACGACAAAGGCATGAAGCACCTTTTCTGGTGAGTTAGAGCGGTTGGGGTCTGCTGTCTCCAAAACTTTGAGCATGAGGGGGAGAAGCTGCGCAAGATACACTTTGAATTCCCCTTCTAGCGAATGCGCGATGGCCTCAACGAGCTGAAGGATGGTAGACTGCAATCCCTGTGTCGACTCCCAATAGTCCCTAATAAGTGCGAGGATGCTGGGAAGGAAGTTTCGGATATGCTGTTTGACGATAGAGACTAAAATACTTAACTGGTTGAAGTACGGGTCCAGTTTGTTAGCTGGACAAGCCCGCGTAACTGCGATGAAACCGGGAATAATTTGTCCAAGGAATGGAACACATTTTAGGCCTAGAGTTTTGAAAATATTCATGATGGCGTCAATAACAGATGAATGGTGCTGCCCGAGTGAGGGGTCTTTAAGCATATTCATCAACGAATTAATAACCACTGTGGAATAGTACTCTTCGTTTGAAGGTGTAAGGCCTGTCATGATCAAAGAAACATCGGTAACCGCTGTAGCCTGATCAGAGAGATGTATTTCGGAGCTTCTCTCGACAGTCTAATAGGGGTCAGTAAGCTTCTAGCCTGGTTATAGGAGATAAGAATCATACCTGATGTTTATAAGGATCTAGTGCTCCGAGAATGCCCATTAGCTTGATCGTCTCTTTTCGCAGAGTAGTGTTCTGCTCAGTCTTCACGATACCGACTAAGATGGTGAGAAGCTGTGGGTATTGAACGTATGGCTCAATGACATATCCCGAGTTGCTCGCCAATTGCCCCAGAGTTCTGAGAGCTGCATCCCGTTTGGCCGGGGAGCTTTGATCTTGAAGTGTCTCAATGATTAAAGGCATCAGTTCAGGGATATACGGTACCATATCCTCTCCACCGACGGTAGCAAGCTCCCCTAGAGCTGTCAAGATGCTTGACGCCACGCCCGCGCTCGGATCCCTAGCTTTTGGAAGGAGAACAGTGACCATGGGTTCCACATATGGCCGTATAAGCTTCTGTGACGCTGCTACGAGATGACTAAGGAGTCGAGCACTCTCCTCCTTATTTCGGGGAACGTTCGAATATTCCAACTCCGTGAGAAGTTGTATCAGGGTCTTTCGAAGGGATGGTATGACGTAGGCGGGGTTATGGAGTGTGAGCCTGCCAATAATAGTTATTGCGGCTTCCCGGATCGCAAAGGTTTCATCATTCAGAGCCAGGAACAAGGAACGGACGTTCTCAGCCTTCGCAAGATGCCTGTCAAACCGGGCATCTAAGGAAAGCAAAACAGTTTTTCGGATATCCGGATCTGGAGGCGAATAAGCGATATGTTTGGGGCGTTCATAAGAATAGACATACCTGGATCAGCAATCGCTACCGTCAAGAGCTTCTCCATCACTTCGCCAACCACCTGAATTGCGTGATTACTAGTCTGAAAACATATAGGATCGCGGACAAAAAGCTGACAGCAAGTTAATGCTGCCGCCTTGCGGACTTCTGTGTTGTCGTCTTCGACGTATTTCATCGCAATATCACGAACAAACTCGTTCAAAATGTGGTCTGGTATGTTAGCTAGAGTCCATTGGCTCACCCTCAATTACGGGAGGCCCAGGTGGGGAGGGTAGTGATGAACGCCTACTAGTAAAATCAAAGCTTCCCAAGGTATGCAGAGCGAGAGTGATTTCTGCATCCCTTTCCTCTGGGGTTTGCCCATCTCTGTTCTGCTTTCCGGCAATGGCTAGGGGAGCTTGAGGAGGTGTAGGACTGCCAAGAGGCTTGAAAGGTCGCCCACAGAGAACAATGCTGATCATGTTAAGAAGTCTTTCTTGAATTGTCGGTAGCAGAGGCGGAAGGTAGTGAGAGAGATCGACCAGAGCTTGAGTAAGCTTTACACTCAGACCGCATGCAAATATGAGGTCTAAGAGGTCATGCATGTACTTCGTCAAGGCCTGGCCAACTGCAGTTGCTAACATACTGATACACTCAAATATGGGTGCTTCTTGTTCTGCACGTTGTGCGCGATTTCTCCTGTCAAGTATTAGCATCACGGATGAGATCGGATATATGGGCCAATGATACCCTTTCATCGTTAAACCATCTTTGATGCTTGTCAGTATGTGGTCGAGGTATGGCCCCATACTGCTGCCAACAGCTAAAGCTACATCACCAATAGCTTTGTATGCCGCCCCTCTATCTTCAGAGTCCTTCTTCTTAAGTTGGGTTTGCAGATGCATCATGAACTTATGGAGGTAAGAGTTGACGAATTCCACCGGGTTATACTTTGCCAGACAGGGAATCATCTTTACGGTCAGTTTTCTTATCCCATGATCTCGGTTATCTTTTAGCCGCAAGACAATATCACAAGTTTCCCTATAACTTGCCCCCATGAACATCCCAGCGGTGTCCAATAGTTGTAAAAGTATTAAAAGACTCCCGTGAGTGGCGTCGGTAGTGGCTATTCTCAACCCTGATTTTGCCTCTTCTAAAATCTTTGCATACCATTGATCGCGGTTCTTCTGGTCCCTGTTTTTCATAATCCCGAGGCAAACACCCAAGGCCTCAGCGGCAGTTTCCCGAATAAGGACCTTTGGGTCACGTAAAGCTACCCATATTAAGTCTAATATCTGACTGAGGAAACCATAAATAAGGGTAGGTGAACTTCTGGCTAGTTCCCTCAACAGCAGTACTGAAGCGAACCGTCGATTTTCCTGCCGGTCAACTTGTAGCCACTCTAGCGCTTGTTTCACTTCGCTCTCCACCAACTCCGAGGTTAAGGTTCCTCCAGGGGCCGCAAGCTGTCCTAAAGTCTTTGCTGCAAGTACCATGCAATGGTTATCATTTCCGCGCATGATGCTGCGCAGGTAGTTGGCATATCGTGTAGTTTTCTGTGTGCTATCGTCATGGTCGACATCAATGAGTACCCCCAAAGCAAGGATTCCTCCAATTTTGTCGACGCTATCATTGCTGTGAATAAATTCCGAGACACGCCGATTCACCTCCGCATAGTACCGGGTAAGCCCCTCGCTCGAATGTTCTATAAGCTCCATTAGCATCAAGTTAGAACCTCTGAGGCGGCAGTCTTACCTCGAGAAACAACCTCTAAATGTATCTTCAAATCATTCGTCGCCTTCTGCCGTATCTCCTCATGCCTGTAATAAATCTCACAATCAGCCGCGTACAGGAAGGCGGGGCGCCGAACTACTTCGCGTACTTGCTGCGGATATCTGTGAAAATCCTGCCCAGAGTGTCGAGCTGCGGGGAAGCCATGACGGCCTCAAAGTCCGAGAGGATCGTCAAAATATATCAATAATTCAAGTGACTGGGGAACGTGTAGAAGCAGAAAATGCGGTGGATGTTGTTGAGGTGGTGGAACTTGGTGTAAAGATGTTTATTGTTCCGGGGTAGCTGTGCTCGAGCGGGTGGAGATGCGCCAGGTGTGAAAGATTAGATTAGATAATCCTACAATCAGGTTGTGCGGAGAAGGGGATGGGGTTTGGCGGCGAATGAGGCTGAAAATCCACCAACCTCTTCGCGATTAAAGCCGAGCTCTTATCAGAATCAGGCATGCGGCTGTAACTTAACCCACCCTCGCTCGATAGGTATTTATACCCTTCACTCAAGAGACATCGGACAGTCTTACATTTCTTGTGCTTTCGATATTAAAATTGTGATTTCGCAGTATGATACCAGGAGAAGCAGACCGGTAGCACAAGTACGAGTACAGTACCGAAACACACCGCCCCCTATATAGGTTAACTGTCATGCGCATGATGTGAGCGAATTACGGTAATCCCTTTAAATGTTTCACTCGTAAGACGCACGACCGGTATTATACGAGTACAGTACTCGGGTGGAACTCATTTTTCCTGAACTGGGAAAACATATTATATGTGACAAGCGATGCCAATATCACGTTCACCATAAGTAAAGGATACAGGCATATCCAATTGAGGATTTAGGTGCCAGGACGGTATCGGGATATTGGTAGAGGAACTTATGTGATCACATGCGACTTCTATGATTCATGGATTTTGCGCATCCAATTACCGGCATTAATATAATAGGCAGTACTTGTACCTCGTGATTTTAAGCTGAGGCAAAAATAAGGGTAAAGCCTTCCAATATATGAGGAGTTATGAATAAGCTCCTGAGACTCTAGACGCCTCGGAAGATACTCAGATTACAAGAGCGTCAAATCACCCCATTATGGCACATTTCTCCACCCAATAATTTGATCCGATATTTTTTTACTTGGCTGATTGAAAACGAAACAAAGCACCGCAGGCTTCGTAAAAGGAAAAGAAATAAAGTCGATCGAAGGATTATATTACAGCACCCATTTTCATCTGCAATCCCCCAATATAGTATACCTTTGTCAATTTTGCTTTCACTAGCTTTATCCGATGATACCATGACAAAGCTCCCAGATCCCAACTTCCTCCAACTCCCCATCTATCTCCCAAATCCAGGAGGATGTGGAGGAAATCCCCTACCACCCTGAAAGCCTGGCGGAGGCTGGAACCCAGGAGGCGCACCAGGTATACCACCTTGAAAGCCTGGCGGGGGGGCCCCAGGAAATCCACCTGGCGGAGGGGCGCCACCCATTGGAGGTGGGGCCTGGCCGAGACCAACATTCCTCATAGGACCTTGCAACCCCGCAGGCCCACCCATCTGTGGCGGCAATCCCCCTGGGGGTGGGGGACCCCCCATACCAATGATTGGAAGCCCCCTTCCGGCAGGCCTGCTGATACCCGGTCCGGCGGCTGCGACGCCGGCAGCCGATGGGCCACCAGCAGTAGTCGCGCCTAAACGAGAAGAGGGGTCTGCTGGGGGCGGAGACTCGACAGATAAAGAAACGATGTGAAGCCCTCGTAAGATGATAAGACCTAGGGTGCGCTTTTCCTCGGTGATCTGTCCTGCGGTGCTGGCGGCCGGAGCGGCTGTTTTGGGTTTCCGCTTGATGCGGCGGAATTCTTCAGTATCCGCTAGAACGACATTCATATGCTAGATAATATTGTTAGCTCGATTGACAGGTACGCGAGGTTTGCTTATATCCACCTTGTCAAATGCCAAAAGCGTCCCTGTTAGCTGGCGGCCATCTGTCATCGTAACCCGCATACGGTAGTTGATCTATACATCCATCAGCATTACGAAAACATATCTCAATCATCCGGAACCAATTCTCCTATGGAGCAGGCAGCCACGTACGAGGTTGGCCTAGATTCAATCAGCGTCTTTCTTCACACCGGTCAACGAAGGCAGCTCCACAAGCCATAAGGATCAAGGAGTAGACTCACCATTTTTCCTTGTTGTTTTGATGACATGATTGCTAGTGGGATAGGACAGGCCGCCTTTACAGTTCCTCTAGTAACGATAGTTGAGTAAAGCAATGCGGCTCACGGGGATGGTGAGCTCTCTTGAGAAGGATAACGTAGTGCAAGGTGTGGTTGTCGATGTTGGCACTCTTAACTTAAATGCTTGGCAAGACAGAATAGCTGACTGATCTTTGAGTCAACAAGCAACCCAGTCAACAAATAACCCCAAGTCTTGGCACTAGCCTGGATGTGACTGCCTCCCACCAACACACAGGGCAAAATTAGAGGCGAGGAAACTCTGCTGTGAATTAATGATAAACGACAGACAACGAGACGACCAAGGCCGAGTACCCCCTACCAACAACAACCAGCAAGCCAGATAACAACTACAATGGTCAGTTCTGCAATTTTGTCCCCTTCGTTCTCCAATTGTGTCTCCTCGAAATCCACACAATTCGAACTTTTCTTGGATTTTAAAAAAGGATCACACACTGACGAGAATATCTTGAAAAATGAAGGCCGACACCAAATCCAAAGACACCAACCCCATGCGTGAGCTCCGTATTGAGAAGCTTGGTTTGTCCCCATAACCCCCCTCGCTGCTGTCAGAAGCCCACAGCCCGAGCACTCGATCTCGAAAAGAAAGAATACCAGGAGCTAACGAAACCATCAGTTCTCAACATTAGTGTCGGAGAGTCTGGTGATAGGCTTACTCGTGCCGCCAAGGTGTTAGAACAGCTTTCTGGCCAAACCCCCGTATACAGCAAGGCTCGCTACACCGTCCGTACCTTCGGTATCCGTCGTAACGAGAAGATTGCTGTGCATGTCACTGTCCGTGGACCCAAAGCTGAGGAAATCATCGAACGCGGGTTGAAGGTCAAGGAGTACGAGCTCCGGAAGAAGAATTTCTCTGAAACTGGTAACTTCGGTTTCGGTATCTCCGAGCACATCGATTTGGGAATCAAATACGACCCAGCTATCGGTATTTATGGAATGGACTTTTACTGCATCATGTGAGTTCTGGAAGTTAGCCTAGGTCCTAAGCAGCAGCAGTCTTAGAAAGAAAGCGGTTAAACATGTGGGGACGAATACTGATGGGTGGAATGTAGGTCCCGCCCCGGTCTCCGTGTTGCCAAGCGCAGGAGGTGCCAGTCAAGAGTTGGTGCTTCACATCGTATCAACCAGGCCGACTCCATCAAGTGGTTTAAGGCCAAGTACGATGCCACCGTAAGGTAGGCGAGCGTGGTTTGGGGGGAAATCAAATAAAACACTTTAAAATGGAGTGCGGCGGGGGGAGTTATTTTCTTCTACTGTTTTTTTTTCCTTACCGGGCACAATCTGTACTTAAAAACATTTCAATGGGTGACGCCCATGGTATTTTTGGGCACCAAATGTGAAAAGTTGCCCATACCGCAAACAGGGGAACGCTACGAACCACTTTGATATTGAGGGATCCGCTAACTGTGTGTCCGGTGATAACCTACTAACTTATGTGTTTACCACCACAACTCGCCCTACCATCTCTAAAAATCAAGTTGCTTCTCACCTGCTGCGAAGGACCTAGGCTTTAGCCGCTCTGGGGATGCTAGGGGGCTCGGTCCCTAGACTGAGCTGCAGAATGTTAAAACTTAGGACCCGTTTGGCAAAAATGGGATCGTTCCGTTGGGCGACCAGTTCTGCTGTCAAAACGGCCTTCTCTCCATTTCGAAATGGAAAAAAAGAAAAGAAAAGAGTTACTTGTATAGAGGGAACAGAGCAGAAACCTTTGTATTATATCCAAACAGACCCTCATCCTCACGGGAATGAAAGACGAGCCCACGAACGAATACAGCTGCGATGACTGCACGGGATCCCTAATAATATATAACAAAAGCCCCACCTACCCACCTCCATCCATCAAAACACTCCCAATAAAGCCTTCGAATAAGCACCTCCCTCCCTCCAGCCCACACCTATACTACGCCCAGTTAGTTCTATATATCATGTCATACATCACACACAATTTCTGCAATTCGAGTGATGTGAGTGATTTATCGTGACGGCAAGTCCGTCTGAGCCCGCAGGGTATCATACCGGTATCTCGGCTTCCTCCCTAACTCTTACTAATTGGATATATAATACCCCATTTATAGGCTATGTATCATACGTGGTGTCACATGGAGAGAGGGCCCTTCTCGGTCATTAAAAGCTGTGGTACTTATTATATACTCAAAGAGAAGTTCCCACAGGAGGGTGGGCTCAGATTCACTGTAAATATTACTGTATCCGACTGATTTCTTTTGTTATGTGATTTTACTGTGCGTACATGGCCTTGATTGGGAGATTGGGTGTATATAGGGGTGGGGTTAGCGTTCCAGCGTTAATATCGTTGAGAAGCCGTAGCGAACGGTCCATCGCTTGCGTGGTAGAATGAGCTCGATAAGTTATAGTAAGAGGGGTATGCCAGGGGGTGTTGATCATGTGTTAAATTTTGTGAGCGGAGATAAATCTTGGTGCGGCATTGAGGTTCTGATGGAGGGGTATTTGGTGAGTGATTGGTTGTGATTCAGGGTAAATCACGGTATTACATTATTATGTCGCACTCTACAGGTAGAGAAGCGCGATATTGCGTACTTTTCACATAGGGCACGAGTTCGTGATGGCCCCCATTGTGTATTGAATGCGGTGTATGAGATAGTTTGACGAATTCACAAAGACTGGATTAGAGCACTCCTCGGAGTGTCGCTTCCCTAAGAGAAATGAGGAATGAAAGAGGGAAATCGGGAGGTTTTAGTTACTCGAAAAACAACGTTCGTAGATCCCGAAATACATGCTGTAAGGATGGCCCTCTATTTCTCTAACTTCGATGCCTAACATCATCCTACATAGACCAATAATAGCTGCGAAGAGTGTTGCGAACGGACCCGCCCGGAGATCCGGGTAGATCCATGACCGTGTTGCCCTCGTCATCTACCACCGTGAGGTCAAAAACCCTTCCCGACGAGAGCAAGAGCGGCACCGAAACATCGCACCAGCAAGTATCCATAGCGGCCAGGAAGATTGGTGTGCGCCCAATCCTGTCGGGGATGTTAACGTTGAGTCTATCGTCTCTCAAGAAATATTGAACAGCCTCCTCCCGGTGCCACCAGACGGCAGTGTAGAATGGTGTTGCCCCGTGGATGTCTCGCATATTGATGTTGATGTTTTTGTGGCTCATTAGTTGGCGTAAGAGAGATACTGCGCCCACTCTGGCTGCCAGGTGTAGTGGCGTTCGGCCGTACTCGTCGGTGGGGTTCGGGTCGATGTCGGGGTGGTCCAAGAGTAGTTGCAGGATAGGCTCCTGGGAGAGCGCAGCTCCCTGGAGTGGTGTTGGGCCAGTTCCGCCGGCGAGATTGACGTCGGTTTCAGCGTGGAGGAGGAGAACGCGCACAGTATCTTCATGTCCGTGCTTCACGGCCCAGAAAAGCGGTGTTCGGCCGCTGTTGTCAACATAGTTCGCGGCGAGTCCGCTGCTGAGTAGGTCCCGCACAATGTCCGTGTGCCCGGCGCTGGCGGCTGAGTGCATCGGTGTCAGGCCGGCGTCATCCCCGATACTCGGGTCCGCATTGAAGTCATTGAATAGGGCCCGCACCGTGGTTCGGAGCCCATTCCTTGCTGCTATATTCATGGCTGTTTGGTTTGTGTAGGTTTTCAGATTGACATCAACTCTCCCGGTCCCTAGTAGAAGGCAGATCATGGCTTCTTCCCCGGCGTTGGCTGCTTTGTGAACCGCACTCTGGCCCCTGAGGTCTCTCGAATTGATGTCAATTCTGCTGTCGTTGAGCAAATGCCTTGCGGTTGCTTCGTGTCCCTTCGCCGCCGCCCCATGTAGTGGTAGTTCGGGCAGACCCTGCCCCCTGAGATTGACATCAACCCTCGGGTCGTCTAACAGAACTTTGGTAATCGATTCCAGTGTTGGCCCGGCAATTGCAGCAAGGAATAGTGCAGATCTACCGCACATTCCGGTAACGTTAGGGTCGAGGCGACTATCCGCCAGCAATAGGCGAGCTATATCTGCATTCTCCCCCTTCAAGGCTTGAACAAATGGTGACTCGAGGTCAATGTCTGGGCGATTGATATCGACCCTGCCGCAGGCAAGTAGAAGCTGTACCAGATCTCTGTCTCCCCGCCGGACCGCGTAGTAGAACGCTGTTCTGCCCTCACGATCAACGGCATTGACATCGGTTCTCCCATCATTTAGTAAAACCCCCACTATAGCCTCGTGGCTTATAGCGACCGCAATATGCAATACAGTCCTTCCCTTGTAATCCGCCAGGTCGGCAAGGACCCTCTCATCTTCCAACAGCAGCCGTACCACAGTTTCATTCCCACGACTCGCCGCGCAGGCTATAGGCGTCATCCCAAGCCGATTAATATCCCGTTGGTTCACGCGGGCTCCTTCATAGGCTAGCAAAACTCGGACTGTGGCCTCGTGCCCGCCATGTGCCGCGCTATTCAGCGGCAAAGGTGACCCATAAAGGGTATCCTCCCCTCTCAAGGAACTCGGAACGATGCCGCATTCGAGTAGTAAACGAATTGCTAGTGAGTCCTTTATCAATTTTTCGAAAACATTTGCGGCACAAACGTAGGAGGCTGCCCCCATGTGTACGAGCCTCTGGACCAAGTCTCTGTCCTCGCGAATTGCTGCGGAGGAAACTAGTCTTTCGCAAAAATGGACGGGTCGAGCACGGAATATGCTGTCTACCAGAATAGAGCCGAGAAATGTGAAACGCCGACATGTCTGGATAAGAGAGTTGATATCGGGTGGATCGTACTCTTCAGTTATTAGAAATATAAGCTCGTTCGGCAAATCAAGAAGTGACATGCTTTGATTTTGTTGTGGGTTTAGTGAGTAAGTTATATTGTGTGGGTGTTGTGGTACCGTAGGCGCACCGGAGGACTGAGAATCTCGCAAGGACCTTAGAGTTGCCTTCCCCAGTCAAGCCTGCCACAGCCCTCTTTTTCCCCGTCCCATCCCAGAGAATCTTTTCCCCGTGTTTCTCACCTCTAGCTGATGCCCTTCGTCAAGAGCGTGCGATTTAAGGGCATCCAACAAGAAAGGGCGGGGTGTGAATGAGCCTATAAATAATGGGTTAGTTATCAGACTTGAGAGGCAAACCTAAACCTCGTCGCAGCTGCTGGTGTTGACCAATACAATTGACTTTGAAGTGCTAGTTTAGAACAAATGACTATCATACCACCGTTAGATTACCCTCATCGAGAGCATTCATTTGGGCTGTTAAACGTCCCATTCGCACCGTTTTCAAAGTCCCTTCTTCACACTTTTCCACTTGGGCAGAATTTTGAATATCTGACCATCTCAGGAGATTACTTAGGCTACAGGCATACTATTGCTAAGCGGATACAAAATGTTCAACAAGGGAAACAAAGATCCTTCCATACCCTAAATGTCCCAATAGCAACTCAAGAAATTGTAGTATCAGCATCCAAGCCTGAACCTGAGGCTTGGACTCGGAAGAGGACACAAATACCTATCCAACCTTCCTGCACCGTGACGGATGGATGCTTGGAACATAAGAACCACAGGCTTTGAATATATTTACTACTATAGCACCTCCATTTGCATTCAGATAGCTTGTCCTAGGTATGGTCTGCATCTTGGTAGTACTAGTACTCGAGTAGCGTTTGCTGTCCTTGCTTCTTCCTTCTGCCAGCAGGAAAATCCCGCCAAGATTATCCATGGGAAATGCTACTCTTGCTAGACTAAACCAATTTGGGTTCCGTTGTTCTGAGAGGTGAACGAATGAAGATTGCCGCTGGTATTTGTTCCCGGGCTCCTAATAGGGCACCACAGTCACACCCTGCTAGAATGGACCTCTTATGAGGGAAACCTCGCTGTTACGAATGAACCCTCAGGAAATTTACACCCCTACCCCCATACAAATCGCCCTCGCTATAAGGAATTCCTTCCAAAACCTCGCCATAAGGAATAAAAAGCCCCGAATTCTAGCGTTCGTTATAGCGGGGTGCGACTGTACTCTAAGAGCAGAGCCAGACATAGCTGGCACATACCGCTACCGGTATTATATGCAGCGAAGCAAGCCGCGAGATATGATAGAGGCTACAGTACTGTCATTCTGTTGGATTTTGGTGATGATAGAGCACAGGTTCCTAAGAACATATCGGTAGCTGACTAACCTAAAGTCTATTTCATGAAAACGACCCACGAAAAGCACGACTTGTACTGTACGAGTACAGTTACCGTTGTGCTATCTATGCACGTGATGTGGAGGCCCCATGGGTAGGAACCGCGACCTGGTCTCTTTGACAAACCACCCGGGAACCCCTCCAATCACCACCACCCCCCGTCTTTTGTGCCTTCACCATTCCCAATTCCCCGGGTGCAAAACCATACAAACCAGGAGAATGTCCGCCTCCACCATTCAGCGGGAAAATCCCACACATCCAGAATACCAATACCTAGACCTCATCCATAACATTCTAACCAACGGCGAGCACCGGCCAGACAGGTACAGTACAATACTCCTTCTCCACTCCTTCTCCACTACTCACCCACCCCACCAAAACCAAAATCTAACGACCCCTCCCTCCCTCCATCAAACAGAACAGGAACAGGAACAATCTCCCTCTTCGCACCCCCACAGCTCCGCTTCAACCTAAGAAACCACACATTCCCCCTCCTAACGACGAAGCGCGTCTTCCACAAAGCTATCCTGCACGAACTCCTCTGGTTCATTTCCGGGTCGACCAGCAATGCCCCGCTCTCGGCGGTGGGCGTGAAGATCTGGGAAGGCAATGGGTCGCGCGCCTACCTGGACAAGATCGGGCTGACGGAGCGCGCGGAGGGTGACCTGGGCCCCGTCTACGGCTTCCAGTGGCGCCACTTTGGCGCCGAGTACGTCGACTGCAACACGGACTACTCGGGCCAGGGCGTGGATCAGCTTGCGGACGTCATACACAAGCTCAAGAATAACCCATACGACCGGCGCATCATCATGAGTGCTTGGAATCCGGCGGACCTGGCAAAGATGGCGTTGCCGCCCTGCCACATGTTTGCCCAGTTTTATGTCTCGTACAAGGAAGGGGAGGGGAGGGGGGCGTTGAGCTGTGTGCTGTATCAGAGGAGTTGTGATATGGGGCTTGGTGTCCCGTTTAATATCGCTTCGTATGCGCTCCTGACCATAATGATTGCGCATGTGTGTGGCTTGGAGCCTGGGGAGTTTATACACACTATGGGGGATGCCCACGTTTATGTCGATCATGTGGATGCGTTGAAGGGGCAGTTGGAGAGGGTTCCTAGGGAGTTTCCTACTTTGAAGATTAATAGGAAGGTGGATGATATTGATGACTTCAAGTTCGAGGATTTTGAACTCGTGGGGTATGATCCGCACCCTAGTATCAAGATGAATATGTCTGTATGATAGAAAGGCAATTATGGCTGGGTGTTTGTTGTTTGGAGTTAACGACACTCAATACCACGTCTTTTATCAACATTCGCACCGGGCAAAAAGAGAAAAAAAAGGTCTACGAGAGCCTAGATGGAAATATAGGCTTGACTAAATAAAGAAATTTGAAGAGGAGGGAAAACTCCAGAGACGCCAGCCAACCTAAAAAATACGGAGGGAAGGGTGAAAAGAATTCGACAAACACCACCACAAACCCTTATCGATGCTTGAATGCTGCAAAAGGGATCACTGCTAGAGGGATAGGAGGGGAGATCTCCGATCCGTTCACATCTTTGTAACCTAGTCCCATCGGACCCGATATAGTAAAAAGCCAGACCAAAACTGAATCCTTAAAGTAGCTTATACCCGTTCTTCGCTCCACCACCCCCCCGCTCCCCTCGAGGCCTAGGTAGTCTCTCTCTCACAACCCTCCCTTCACCACGGGCGGTAGAGCTACCCGTCCTCCTGCCCCACGCAGCCCTCTCCCCACTTCCGTCACTACTGCCGACATTCCCGCCTCTATTCCTCCCTCCGCTATCACCTCCATCCTCCCCCTCCTCAATCTCAAATCCCAACCTCTGCGTCAGCTCAATCAAATCATGTGTCGCGAAATCCTGTGCCTTGGCAGTCCACTTCCTCACAAACCCCTCAATCACTCCGCCGACATTTCCCAAACCGGCACTGGTCCCCTGGGCAAGCTCCATAAGCGCTTTTGTGATAGATTCTTCAGCATGTAGTTCTACTCCTGCTCCACTTCCGGAACCTCCGAGTGCGCCAACGCCGGGAGTCATTCCTCTAAACACACTACTTTCGTCGTCTAGCGGTAGGGTGCCGAAGCCGGTGGTTGTACCAGCAGACACGCGCTCTTTTCGCCGGCGCGGTGGAAAGTGTGAGAGCTTTTTGCGAGCTAGACGGGCGATCTCAACCTGACCGATACCATCTATCATCACGTAGGATTCGTGTCGGTAGCCGCGTTCTTCTGCCGCGGCCTTCTCCTCAGGTGTGGGTTCCTTTGGGGGAGATGGTAGGTTTGTTTGCTGGTCACAAGTGAGCTCTAGGTTTAGCAGGCCTACGGGCTTCCCTTTGACGCCGCAATCTTCAACCGGCAGGAGGAGAATTTTACGCCGTTGCACGCTATCGTTCGGCCACATCCCGTTCGCACGGCGGAGGACGCTGGCGTGGATGCTGTACATTATCACTACGCCCTCAAGGGTATCTGTGGGTTTGACGTGGTGGACGTAAGCCAATGCGTCCCTTTCAGCCTCAGGCGCGGATAGAGGCACGGGATCGTCTGTAGGGTCTGGGGAAGTAGATCTTTTGTGAGGCATTTTCCGACTCCTAGTGCTATTCCGTAAGGAAGATTCATCGAGATTGAATCTCCTAGTGGAGCGAGAACGAGCTTCACCATTACCACTGCCACCAGCACCCTTTGAAGAGTCAGCCTCTGTGATGGTAATTTCTCCTAGCCAGTTTCCCGAGCTATGACTTCTCCTCCCTCCTCCTCCTCCCCTTTGACTACCCGGTGTCGTCGTTCCATCCGTTGGTCGTCTCCTCCGCCGAACAGCCGCTGCCGCCGATTCGTGCGGTTGCGTTGCGGGAGAATCCGAGGCAGCGGCTGTCGCACTGCTACCAAGAACTGAATTTGCTAGGCCCTGTAGGGCACCCCATTGAACGTCCCATCCACTGCCTACACTACCGCCACTTCCTCCACCGTTCGTTTTTGTTGTTGCTGTACTCGCCGTCGTTGCGGTCGCGCTCCCGTTGCTCTTCTGGGGGTTTGACGTTCGAGATGGGTGCTTTGCAGGTAATGGTTGGTGGGACTTGCTCGCGGCGGATGCAACGGAACTTGGGAGGGAGGGTGAGGATGAAGTCGAGTTCATCCTTCTGAACGTAGTCGTCGTAGAGGTAAATGCATGTATGATAATATTCGATTATCGCCCGCCTTTTTTGGTATTATTAACGTGAAAGATGGGCTTGCGTATGTGTGATGAGGGTGTTTTCGTGGTTTGGTTTGGGTTGTTAGTGGTTGGAGTGAGGGTGGGGGGCTATGGTAGTGTGTGGTACGAGTACCACCGGTAATGTGAGACGCCCAAAGGGCTGGCATGGATGGCTCGGTCCGGGGGAGGGAGGGATGAATAGACTATGTGGCCACTATTTATCCCTTCTGAGGGGCAGCGTATACCGGTCTTGTTAGAGTATGCAGCTCTTTTTACATTCTTTATTTGTCCTGTCGAGGACTTTGTTCGTTGAATGGGGTCGAAAGCTGGAGGAGTGAAGGTACCGTATTCTATTCCTGGGGCCTGTTGACTAAACAAATGTCTTGGGCTGGGCCTTGTGAGAAAGCATTCCTGAGATGGCTTGGCTCACAATTGCTCACTCGAAGTCCGATTTTTGGCCCTTTTCTCAGGCCCACGTGCACTACCGTCTGATACACGTCAGAACCAGTTTAATTTTTTAACTTCGCAAATCTTTAATTCAACTAATTCGGGAAGTAACTATTCCTGGATCTCCTCTCAATCTCGTGTTTCGAGCCTGTGTCGTCTATTTTCTATCCTCCACACTACCGGAATCTCAGGGACCGTTTCCAAGGTTCCCGACCACGTTATTAGCGTCTTATGGGAGCCCCAATTTCGTAGGGTTTCTGGATCGTGGGGGCAAAGTGAACTGTGGGCCCGATCCGTGAGCTCGCTTCCACGAGTATTTCATAAAGAACTCACTCATGACAACAACCATCACCCTCAGGGCATCTTCTAAATTTGACACCCCTCCATGCCACAATCTCAAGTACTCACGGCAATGCTTTCCTTCTCACCAACTACCCCAAGTCGGCCGTCTGACCTCTTCTTTCTTTCGGCGGCTCCTTTTCAACCCTCTCCGTGGACACCCTCTTTTGCCCTAATGTCATAGGTGGGGGACCAACCAAATCTCCACTACACCCGATTTGGCAATCATTTCTATCAGGTATCATTGATGGCGAGAGAGAATGGATGAGAGGGATGAGAAAAGTCGGCTTCTGAATGGGCTGAGTGTGCAAGAGCTGGTGATGTAGGTGGAGAAGGTGTATTTGGGCTTGTGGCTGAGGTAAGTTGAGGTCATTTGGGTTGTAGTTTGGCCTACTTTGAGTTAGTAGGCTATGACAGGTATGTGGATGGGAGAAGTGTTCAAGGAGGTAGCAGGGTCAAAGTATGGGATGCTGACATTGGTTAGCGGTGGTGTAGAAAGCTGGGGGCAATGAACAATGGAACAAGGTAGCTAATGTGAGGAGGTGTGCCTGGGCTGGAGGTGAGGCCTTTTAATCAGAGAGCAGCCAGCTATTATGGATCTCACCGAACCAGGGAGGCCGATGGACAGAGGAGCAGTACCTAGAAATACAATGCTAAAATCTCCCTGGGCCCCAACTGCAGCCTTTATGTAGACCTCATGCGGCTCCAAGCAGATCTTTCGCATTTTGAGATTCTAGCTCTGCAAACCAATGAGCCGTTTCGTGGCCGCAGTGGGGATTGCAAACGTTTGCTGCTCCCGGGAACGTTTCCATCCCCTTTGTCCCGGTCCCCGGCTATTCCAATTGACAGGAGGGATGTTGGTGATCCACAGCACTCTGCACAATCTAGGACGGTGGGGTGAGGGGTTGCAGGTGTGGGTGGCTGCCCGGGTACTATCATACCTAGCAAGTTACTTTTCGAGGCAGGTGTAATGATTGAAATAGGCTGAATGATTGAGATAAGGGGGCTAAAAGAACGGCAAAAGTACAAATGAGCAGGCTCCAGCAACAACACAGCGCAGGCAGATGCGATGGGCATGAGGATTATAGGGACTAAAAAGACAGCAATGGCTGAGAGGATAATGGAAACAAAAATGAGCAACCCTGGATAACAATCCTCCCTCCTTTCTTATATTTAATATTTAATATCTCTTTTGTAGCCAGTATGCGAGCAAGTTTGATATAACCTAGGAACTCTAGGAGGCAGTCTGTCCATTTTTACCATTTCTGTTTAAACTGGTGGTTGATACTAGTGGGTCACGTTCAGTATCCAAATACTGGCAGATATGGGAAATGGGGAAATTTCAACTCGGGTGGTGGTAAGCCTGGACAAATCTTAAGTGCTCTTTTCTGGTTGTTTCTTATTTTATAAGAGTTTCAGGATATGGTAGAGGAACATCAAAGCTATTCTGATGGGTTATATGAAGTGGCTCTTGCTCATTTATTTGCTTAGAGGAAGTGTTGTAGGAGTGGAGGTTTTCGGCCGATTTGCTGCTACTGCACGGTACACAGTGCTGTGCTCATAGATGATCCGAAAGCCCGGTAAATCCTTATCTACGATAATCCTAGATCTTAGATCTTCGAGTGACTCCCGATGTCCTCGCTTCTAGCCCTAGCGATTTACTGTGCTTTCGTCAAAGGAGCCTCGGGTGAAATCTTCTTTCTCAAAGTTCCGTTCTGTTCTCTGATGCCTCCCATGCTGAGTCAGCCAGAGGGTCGCCAAGACTTAACACATGTCTGGCAGCTCTCAGAAAAATTCCCAATAACCTGCTCTGTTAGCCACGAATTCACTTCGCCAAACCTCTGCTCTGTCCCCCCTCTCCCTTAACAATTTTTTCTTCTCCTTCGTTGCCGCGGTTGCAAATAATATAAACAGAAAAATGGCTGCAACTACAGGTCGCAAGACAAAGCTTCTCATAGATCTCTTCCTTCTTGCCGCCACGGTCTGATTGCCCTTCGGACTCCCTTGCTCTGCCCAATGATACAGTGCTGACATAGAGCAGCAAGTTTCGGCGTATTATCTTGTCAAATGGCTGATCAGTTACCGCGACCCCGAGCGTGAGAAACGGGATATGATCAAGAAGAAGTCCAGCGCTGTTCTACGACGATTGGACGATAATCACCAACGGCAAGGTGGGAAGGGCCGGCTAGAGAGGACCACTTTCACCAGTTATGAGCAGACCATCTTAACCGAAGTTGTTGCTCCGGAGGATATTCACGTTACTTTCAACGGTACGTTCCCCAGTCGATTCCATGGTTTAATGGGGGTTTTTTTTGGAAACTTATTTTTCTGGTGGTGGGGGGGTGAACAGACATTGGCGGCCTAGACAGTATTATCGAGGAATTAAGGGAGGCCGTAATCTACCCACTTACTGTGTTCGTTGTATCCCTCCCCACTGCACGGCACGACCTTCGGTTGTCACTGACAGGGTTTATTAGACCGGATCTGTTCTCTACCTCGTCTAACTTGTTGTCTGCTCCCAAGGGCGTTTTGCTTTATGGTCCTCCAGGATGTGGAAAGACTATGCTTGCAAAGGCTCTCGCTCGCGAATCTGGGGCCTGCTTTATTAACCTGCATATTAGCACCTTGACCGAGAAGTGGTATGGTGATAGTAACAAGCTGGTATCAGCTGTTTTTACTCTAGCAAGGAAATTGCAGCCCACGATCGTCTTCATTGACGAGATTGATGCTGTTCTGCGAAGTAGGTTTCTTTTTTCCCTATCGAATGGGGAATGAGCACGTACTGATAAAGTGATTGAACAGGTAGAAGTAGCTCGGACCATGAGGCCAGCACCATGGTTAAAGCGGAATTCATGACACACTGGGACGGTCTCCTCTCCTCTTCTCCCACTACCGGTAATGCTAGTCAGATCTTGATTCTCGGTGCTACCAACCGTATTCAAGATATCGATGAGGCTATCCTCCGTCGTATGCCTAAGAAGTTTCCCATTAATCTCCCGTCTGCGCCTCAGCGTCAACGCATTCTGCTGTTGATCCTGAAAGATACTAAACTTTCTCCCAATTTCGATATGGAAGAATTGGTCCGCAAGACAGCTGGTATGTCTGGCAGTGATCTCACTGAAGCATGTAGAGATGCTGCGATGGTTCCAATCAGGGAATACATCAGGAGTTTCACTGGAGACGAGGGTAAACGTCGTTTGGAGGCCGGAGGTCGAGGTGGTATTAGTCGTGACGAAGTAAGAGGTGTGGAAAACTCTGATTTCTTCAGGAAGGGCACTGGCGGCAGAAGACCTGTCGAAGATGAAGTAATGGAGGGCTTCGAGAGGGCCGTTGGTGAAGTCCGCGAACGAATAGAGGAGCTGAGGGGGAATGAGGAGTTTCGAGAAGCCGAAGAAGCTAGGGTAGATTGATGTTTGTCCGAACAAACCACACTCTGAGGGCGTACTTTTACTGATTTCTTTCCCCCGCCCTTTTTTAACTTTTCCATTTAATAGCTTGGCTTTAGGCAGGGGGATGGAGTGTGGAGTACCATAGATATGATTTCGGGGTTTTTATTTTACTGGTTTTATATCTTCTGCTAGTTGGATAATATCGGATAGAGACATGTGTATTTGTATCAGGGGAAAGTACTCGTCAGATTCAAAAGTATTGGGAAGTTCAGTCGGTGGCCTTGACCCCAAGGGTCCGTGTTTATCTGTTATGTCCACACAACTTCTTGTAATACTAAAATACCTCATTTTAAGCATGAATTATTTATTATATCTTTATTAGTTTCCTTCTCTTTCATTCTATCCTGCATTTTAGCTTTCCTGTTCAACCGATCTACTCGATATTTCCTCCCCCACGAGTAATAATCTCTTGGCGCCGGGTCTGCTGAACATTTCCCAATACTTTTTGAATCTGGCAAGCATATGACGGGAATTCACTACTTGCTCTTGTTTTGGGATGTCGCCCGACTATCTGGTAATTTGTAATTTTTACCACCCTCCACCACTTCTTAAAGCCAGTAACCATAGTACTCAAAGGGAATCTCTCACAACATAATGATATATCATTTATTTTTTGCATACAAATTGCGCATCCGTTACTCGACAAATGTAGATAGCAATGGAGGCGCCCCATCATGAGGAGAAAGAAAGAGAACGTAAACAAATGCTATCTTGATCCCTATTTTTATTTCCATTAATTATTTACCGCCATACCCTCAATGGAAAAAGGGCACGACGAACTCCCCTCTCTACTGCTGGCCCATGACACAGCTACTCCTCCATAGCATCAACAGCCGTAACCTCCATCGTAGCCGACTCCCAATAAGCACTAGGCCGAATCACGAACTCAGCCGTAGCGACACCAAACATCTTTAGTAGTGTGGCCTGCTTAGAATCCAACTTCTTCCCCTCCCTGCACACCACGAACTCCTGGTCTAGCCGGACCTTGCCATTTACCAATCGAGTCGGCATGCCGAGCCTTCTGACAGTGGTTTCGAGCGAGTGTGCCATAGGCACATCATCCTCCTGTTGCACGTTCCCGCCAGTTGAGTACACGACTCCGGCGGGGACGGTGAACGTGATGGGAGAGACGGCGTTCATGCGTGCGTAGTCTTGCTTGCTGAAGCTCTCGAAGTAGGCGAGTACCTCCTCCGCTGGCCGCGAGGTTATCAGTAGCCCGACATTGCCGGTTAGGTACTTGCTCAGCGCGCTCAGGTTGGGCCGGTATTCGCTGGACGCGGAGGTGCCGAGGGCTTTAGCCATTACTTTGGTTTTGCCGAAAAATAACCTATATTTTTGTTAGTTCAGCCAACTTAGCGATATGGAAGGGGTTGAAAGGGGAGGAAGGGGTTACCTGGAATCGCTAAGGTCAGTGCGAACTTCCTTGAGATGGGTATTTCGCATGTTGTCCACCGAGAAGACGAATATGATCTGGTGCTCGTCGATGTTCTCGCGGATCTTCTCGTACAGGCGCTCGTTGTTTTCTCGGCCGGGGCGTTTGTTGGTTTTTGTCAAGGAGACGACTTTCGATCGTTTGCTGGGGGGCATCTTTCCTCGATAATATGTTCTTCTTTTTCAAAAGGTTGATCGTGGAATTGGAATTTTTTGCTGGTGTGGTCTTGGGCGACGTTAGAGGGAAAAAGTAGGGGTGAGGTGGGGGACGTTTCTGCACTGCTCTCTCTTATCGAAGTTTCCTTTTCTTTGGGCTGCAGGTTCCGGTGGGGGTTAGGGTTCCAGGGGCGGGATTGCCAAGCTTGGACTGACTTTCAGCCTCTTGGTGGGGTTGACATGCCAAACAAACTTTGTGTATGACACATTAAGCTACCGTATCCTTTACTCGCCCCGATATCGACGGCAGCCAATTGATATTGGTAATTACAAAGGTCAGAAGAAGAGATGTTGACGTATATGGACTATGTACAGAACGCCTTCTACCAGGCAACCTCCTGGGATCCCGACAATTCATATGTAAACCTCACCGCAACAGCTCGAGGTATCAATCCTCCTCCCTCCCTCCCTCGCCACCGGTAGCTAATGAACATTCCCCCAAAGCACTACTCGACTTCCCCACCCCTCGCGGTCTAAAGATGAACATCTCCTCCCTCTCAACACCCAAGTTCGCCACCAGCTACTCCCTCAGCAACCTTGGCGTTGTAGACGGCAGCGTCTCGTATTTATACTCCAGTCTCCCACTACGCAACGTGCGTCGTAGCGTAGAGGTAGACCTGCACGATGTGACTCCAGGATACAGGCAGCTGGAGGAGTTGCGGCCACCGGGTAATGAGCGGTTTTGGGAGGTCTGGAAGGGGGGTGCTAGGGTCGACGGAAGAAGTGGGGGCTAAGTGCATTCCCTTGAATTTTATGAATCGTGGATGGAGGAGGCGGGTATTGGGGGGGGAGGTTTTCTGGGCTAATTGAAGGGAACGGTGGCGGGGAGCAGATATGTTATTATTCGGTAGGATGTACTTGCCGACTAGTACGCTCGAGGCGTTATATCTCAGGAGGATGAAACCTACGACGCAGTTTCGGATTACGGGGGTCAGTGATGGGAGGTTGAAGTCTGGAGGGACTGTATGTTTTCCCCCTCCTCTCCCTTCCCTTCCTCATTTTCCACACGGATCCCATAGTATTGGCTAGTTAATGTGGGAAGGGGAGGTAGATAATGGCCATGATGCAACACGACTTTGGTAAATGGTCCGGGGAGTACCTATACAGCACTGATGGCGCTTTGATTGGCGCGCGGGGGCTCTACAACTTCGGCCGGGATCCCAGGAGACAGCCAAACCCCCCACCACGAACTTCCGACGAGAAGGCCATCGGGAGGTTCAGTATGGGTGCAGAATTCTATTACGGGATACTTAACAAATCTGCTGGGAGTAACCGCCCCTCCAATTCCCCTCCCGATCCTCTCCCATTATCTAACGGAAAAAAAACCCTCCCCCACAGTGTCCACAGGCCTCCGCTACACCACCCTCCCAACACACCCTAACGCACCAACAACCATGACACTTACACTAACACCGCTAATGGGCTCACTGTCAGCAACCTACGCCATCAAAGCCGGTGAAGTGGCCTCTTTCTGTAGTCGATTCGATTTCAACATGTACAGTTATGAATCGGACCTCTCACTCGGCTGCGAGGTCTGGCGTAGGGAGGATGTACAGAAAGAGGACTTTGCCGGAGTTTTGAAAGCGAGGATTTCGCAGACAAGTGGTATTGGACTGTTGTGGGAAGGGAGGTTGAAGCATCTGCTTTTCAGCTTAGGGGCTGGAATTGACTTGCGGAGGAAGGACCAGTTGGTTAGAGCTGTGGGGTTGGAGTTACAGTATTCTTCGTGACGTTGGATAGGTGGTATGTTGCCAGGTGAAGGGGGGAACGGAGATCTCCTAGGCTACTGATTATTACCTTGTTCTCTGGTGCACCATCGGAACCGGGGCCAAGCATCATGTAATGTCACTCGATTACTTTTGCCTGGTAGTGAAAACTAAAAATGAGCCATCCGTTCACATACTTTATAAGCCATGTATTCCCAAGACTAAAGGGAAAAAAAGTTAAAAGGTATAAACACCCCATCTACAAGGTCTTTTCTGCAACCTTCCATCTTTCCCCCATAACCAAAGAAACCAGATTATCGCACAAGCTCTTATAACTTTGAGACTACCGCTTCGGTAAACTGAGATCTGGTGGCGCTACCGCCCAAATCCCGGGTTAATGCCTGTCCCTCAGCCAACGTGTCGAAGATCGCCTTCTGTATCTTATCAGCATGGCTATTCAAGCCCATGTGTTGGAGCATCATCACAGAGCTCAATAATAGGGCAGTAGGGTTGGCAAGATCCTTGCCAGCAATGTCAGGAGCAGAACCGTGCACGGCTTCGAAAATTGAGCACTCGTCTCCGATATTACCGGAAGGAGTGAGTCCGAGACCACCGATCAGCCCGGCACACATGTCGGAAAGAATATCTCCATAGAGATTGGGCATAACCAAAAGGATATCTCGGTAGAGGTTGGGGTTAGTAGTCATCTGTTGAGATGGTCAGTGTAATCTAACAGATGTTAGAGAACAGTGCATGCCTTTAAGCAGACATTGTCCAATAATTCTTCAGAGAACTCGATGTGAGGGAAGTCCTTTGCCACGTCTCTAGCAGTGCTCAAAAAGAGTCCATCGGACATCTTCATAATTGTCGCCTTGTGGACAGCGCGGACCTTCTCCTGGCCAATCGCCTCAGCGTGTTGGAATGCGAACCTCAGAACCCTCTCAGACGCCTCACGTGTGATCAGTTTAATTGACTGAACCACGCCCTCGACAACCTCATGCTCAATACCCGAGTATTCCCCCTCGGTGTTCTCACGGATCAATATAGTATTGACGTCGTCATAGGCGGTCTTATAACCAGCGATTGAACGACAAGGGCGGACGTTGGCGAAAAGATTGAACGTACGGCGAAGAGTAAGGTTCAGGGAGACGTGCCCTTTGCCAATAGGAGTCTGTAAAACCATCAATTAATGTATGCTGAAGAAGAGAAATGGGAGAAAAATCCTACAGCGAGAGGCCCCTTAAGGGCAACCAAGTTCTTCTTCACAGAATTAATTGCTGTGTCGGGAATCGCGGTTTTTCCGTCCTTGAGAATTGGAGTGACATCAACTGATTCCCATTCAATAGGGGTCTGTGCCAACATTAGCCGCTTGCGCCAGAAGGCCCATGAAGATGCCCCGAAAATTTCCCTCAAAAATACACGAGGGGTATTTTAAAAGTCATGCTAAAAATTCTGGAGGCATAATATCGGTACGCACCTTGGCCGCAGAAAAAATGTCCTTAACGCTCTTGGAAATTTCAGGCCCGATACCATCTCCCTCGATGAATGTTACAGTGTAGTTTCCCTAGTTCAATCAAATGAATCAACGTTGTGAATTTCTCGGTCCGACGGGGGGGCGGAGTAGAGCTCGTTATCATCTCGAGGAGGTGATAGTTTCATATCACTCCAGCCAAAAAATATGTCGACCGCCGATGCAGACTGCGGTTTTTTTCTTCTTTTTTTCTTCCCAGAGACATGAAAAGGGGTGGCAAACATTTGAATTCTTAGTTCCCTTGAACTGAGCGACTTTGCTGTCGGAGTAGAACCTATGTCCTTGAATCTAGTGTATGTTTGATGTCAACCTAAATAATCTTCCACTCTTATCTCTTGGGGGGGGGAAAGCAAATAAGGTTCTCATACCAAAAGAGACCTGGCCTGGGAAGTAGGCCTTGGAAAGGAAAGGCCTTTAAAGAGGCACCGCACGGCAGACATTGTTTTGCGTATTCCGGAAGTGGGTAGCAGTAGTTATGGCACGAGGTGGGGGGATGAAGCGGGCTGGAGTCGGGTGTGGTCGTCGCAGCAGTGAGGGAGGGGAAGGGGGAGAAGAAAGAGGGAGAATTAGAGGGAGAGGGAGAAGGAGAAGTGATGCGATCCTGCACTATGCAGGCTGTTGTTGAGAGAACAATTCACGGCCTTCCTGGAAAAGAAGAAACAAAAAATTTGTAGTCCTCGTTGCTCAGCTGATTAGCACCAACATCTAATCTGATTGAGGGCCAAAAGGTTATCTTTGCACCCGGAATCCACCGAAGCTACCTCTTAGGAGGGGATAAAAATGATGGTTTTGGTAACTCACTTTAAAGGAGATTGTAATAGTTTATTTACAGGGGAGGAGGGAATGCCAATTCTCTCTCCTAGCAAGTGCGCGGGTGTATTAACCAACACGAGCACGAAACAAGCTTCTTAGATTTATCATCAATAGAGATTAATCAATAGGGAAATCACGTGAAATAGCCCGGATCGCGAATGAAACGCCAATCCAACGCGTTACCCTTTTTGCACTTTAGCCCGATGTCCCGATTAGGCTTTCTTATGGAGACTGGTGGCCCCAGCAACGCGTGTCAACAAAGCCCTTCTCCTTCCCCACCATTGCTATAGTACAACATACCTCCTTCTCTATTCCTCCCTTTCCCGAGTATTGTTCCTTATATTCTCTATTCTACCTTTATCCTCTTACACCATCACTAGCCACGAGTTTGTATACTATACACACTGCCATCATCAGTCCTCCCGTATCCTTTAATCTTTGTGCAGATTTCGGACCTTTTTAGCAAGGTTAACCTCAGGTCTTTGCCAAAGGTAGTATGTCCGGGGAGCTCTTGCTGCGACCTGAGTAGTAGAAAGTATCTACACGATTGGCACACTCGAACTACTCCTCATCTCGGAATATCGTAAGGATCTTCGAAGCGAGAATTACGGACCAAGGGCCAGAGTACCCACTGTCACTATGCCTCCTAGACGCAAAGCCGCTGCCATCTCCCAGGCACGTACTCGAACATTACAGTCTTTCACAAAAAAGGTTTCAAAAAGTGCTAGCTCTACTGGAAAAGCCGCTGCCGCTAAGCAGGAAATTCTATCGAAAGCAGAGGCCAGAAGAGAGAACATCAAGTCGGAGAAAATATCTTTGAAAATTATTCAAGACGGAGACGAAGATGTACTTGTACCTGTTACGATTGAGCTCAAGTCTCCTATTGCCAAAGTGGAGGAGTCGGTGACTGGAGCTGTCCCTACATCTGAACCTGCTCCTGCGCCTACTCCAGCAAAGAAACGGAAACGTGCCATAGATGATATTTTCTCGCCGCCCGCTAAGAAGCCCACTGCTACCCGTACTCCTGCTACCTGTCACTTACCATCTCCTTCAACTTCTTCTCCGCCATCGGAGAGTCTTCCGCCAGACTTGGCCTTATTGCAGACCCTTCATGGCTCGTTGTTAACAGCTCTGCTTTTGCACAAGGCCCATCATAATAATGGCACACACCCCGCTTCATTCTCCGCAATAAAACTTCACGTGGAACGGCTTGCCCGGAGGAATATCAGTTTCGAGGATCTGCGGCGGATTGTGTATATATCCCACTATGGAGAAAAGGTAGACAACGGTGGCTTTAGGTTGGTTGACTATGGTGCTGGAAATATATGCATCGACTTCATCGAGAACAAGGTCCGAAAACTAGTTAGCACGAAACTACTCAAAGAGGAATTCGAAGCAAAGTTATGGCTATACTTCCGCAGGGACGGGAAGGACTCAAATTCACAGCTTATCACTCCACCAAGCTCATTCACAGAGGACGATAAGGGGGAGGAAAATGGAGCGACCAGGGAGGAAGCTTCTGCCCATGAGCCCACAGTCCCCCTCGCCGAGATCGCCGCGCATTCCCAAGCTGCCACCATCCAAAGTGTCCTGCATAGCAAGAACCAAGCCATCCTCCAAGAACTCCGTAAACCCTCCTCCGTGCCTTCTCCCAAATCCACCACCCCCGCCGCGCCCCTTTCCTCCCGCACGTCAACGCTCTACGATCGCATCCGCGCTAAAGCCGAAGCAGCAGCCGCAGCCCGAAAGAAGGCGCCATCAAAGGAAGCCCTAGCCCGTGCCGCCGCCGAGCAACGCATCCCAGAGATCGAGCCAATCCTAAAAAGCCTAGCCGGGCGCGGGGCAAACATGACGATGAGAAGCGTCGTCGAGGGGATTAAGGAGAGCACAAGAAATCCCATATCAATGGAAGAAGCGGAGAAAGTTGTTAGAGTCATGGCAGAAAGGGACGGTGGAAAGGGCTGGATCAAGGTTGTTGATGTTGGAAAGGTTACTGGAGTAGTCTTTACCAAGAGGGGTACTGCTGGGTTTGAGTAATTGTTATATTTGTTTTATGCCCCTGTACTTTTTCTTCTTTTCCCTTTCGCTTCACGCTTTTGGGCGGGTGTTTATGGAATTTATTGAGGCCCGTTGGAGTTTTTCCCCCCCCAGTACTATGGTATCCGGGCCTACGAGTACCGTACTTTATGTAACATAGAGAAGGTATTATGAATGAGGGGGTTGTGTATCTAGTTTTCTTGTAAGTTAAATTTTAGACAGATATGATGATCGTGTTGATTCCCTATGGCTACCATTATGTTGGCTCAGTTATGGAAATTGCCTCTCATTCCTTTGTTCTGCTCCCCGTTTCACTTTCACTTTCGTTTTTAGTTCCGTTATACTATTATAATATGATGTACAGTTCAGTACAGTACTCGCGGCAACTTCCACCGTACGCGAGAAATCCCAAGGCTCAATGCAAAAATTATGATACTTGAACCGATGACATTAGTCTTTCCCTAAGAGAAAAAAAGAAAAAGAATCAAAAAATTTGTCATAGTATCAATTGATGAGAACTTCTCCGTTGCGGGGAATCGAACCCCGATCTCGTCGGTTCGCCATGAAAGCGACGGATGCTAGCCGTTACACCACAACGGAATGTGAAAGGATATCGAGGAATGCGTATGTGTAGTAGATTATTGCCGATTGTCATGCGGCATCGCCCGTTCTATCATAGTAGGCGCGACAATACGAATCAGCGCAAGTTTACTGGGCTTTCTGGGGAGGAATGGGGAGGTTATTTACTTTCTTTGATGCTTTTCTTCATTTCTTCATCTTTTTTTTTCATTTTTTATCGTACTCATACAAGTCCTACTCGAGCAGTAAGTTATACTGGTGGGGTATGGTACTGTAGTTGCGTAGTACGGTAGTACGGTACTCGAGTACGAGTACAGTAGGTTCAGGGTTCCTACAGCAAAATGCGAAGAGACCAGGTCACTGCACTCGAGTATGATACGAGCACTCTTTTTCATCTCACGGTTAGCACTCGAGTACCGGTATACCAGGACTATACGAGTACTTTGCCGGCGGTCTTCGTCACAAAATATTCATGCATCTTGACTTGTAATGCCCTCCGCTAGCCGATATTTTCTGGAGTCCTCGCCAAATACGGTATTCGGTTCACGGAGGCATTCTTGGCATGAGTAGGATCGCCTTAGTAGGAATGAGTAGGATCGCCTTAGTAGGAATTGGTAAAATACAAGATCGACCTAAGAGATTTGACCTGGAAGTTATAAATATCATATATTCGTACCATACAGGAAGCATCCCAATCCAGGTTCTCTATCCTACCGCACCTTTTCTTCAAAAGGCTAGAAAGTATTGGGCTTCCACGGTTGTTTTTTGAAGTGAAACGATTGGAATTTGCGCCTCCTAAAGACCGTTGAGGGGATAGCAAACCGACTCGGGCCGCCGACTAAATCCTTGCTCTATAAATTGGCGGAACAAAACCGGGCAGTTTAGTTTTTAGGCAGGCGTTTTTGAGTTGACTTTGATGGGGGCTAGTCTTTCTAGTAGTCTACTGTATGTATTCATGGACCATAAGATCCGCTTTGGGCAGTAAACGTGGATGTCCTCCCGTCACAGAATATCACCCGTTCACTAAGCCTGCTGATAGGAAATTTCACTCTAATTGCATTGCATACCTTAGAGGAGAGGAAGTGGGCTTTGTCTTCGAAATTCCATACCCCTCCAACGACGACAGCGGCTCACAAACTGACGGTTCATTTATCTCTTATATTCAAATAGAACCGGCCGTGTAAAATATACAACCGTTCCGTACTCCAAACAAACGCCTTGGTTAATCTAATGGGAGTGAAAACGAGTCCCTTCTACTCTCGTGTAGTCTGGATTATTTCCCATCCTTCCTCCCCATATAATTCACCCTTAGGGATCTCTGCATTCCCGCAAGGGCTAGAGTCATTGGCTAACCTTATCCGTAGCTGGGCTTCTGGAAAAAGAAAAAGAAGGTTCTATCATACATCGTGGAAGCGAGGCTTGTTTTCCCTGGAGGGTAGCTGTGAGAAAGGCGGGCAATGCGAATAAGGGCAAAATTTCCGAGTATCTCTCCGCCTTGAATATTTAGCCCCTGCACAACCGGCGATGTTTAGGTTTAGTCCGCAAGGAAAGAAGGTTGACAAAAGAAGGATCAAAGAGGTGGTGCGGACAGTGGATGAAGAGTTGAAGCTGCCAGAGAGATTGCGACATTGATAGAATAAACGAGAGTAGGATTGTCAGATGTTCGAGGTAGGAGGTACAGGGGTGGAGGAGGGGAGGTGGGGGTAGGTGTCTGCGGACTACCGGTAGCTCAGGTAAACAATGTGTGATAGTGGCATTTCCTGCCACCTATCAGACACAGCTGAAGCCATCCGAGAAGGGTTCTTCTTGGCGTCGTCTGCTGTGTCTATTTCAGCGTCCTGTCGGTACGATAGCGGCTCCTCCTTCCTGCGTACTTCGATCTAAGAGACCGGGTGTTCTGTCGTGTCTATCGACTGGTCCGAGGTGACTGGTCTTTCCCCACTCTGAAAATAGCGCCATTACACCCTTATGCCCTTGCTGGGTGGCCCACATGAGTGGAGTTCGGCGATGGGAATCTGCCAGTTCTGGGTCTACGCCCCCCCGCTCCACGAGCAGCTTCACTACCTCCTTGTGCCCGATGGAGGCAGCCCACGTGATTGGTGTAAGGCCAAAGTAATTGTCTGCAGTGTTGAGATGGACATCTTCACGCTCTAGGAATACCTTTACTACGTTCTCATGGCCGCCTTGGGCAGCATGCGAGACTGGTGTTTGGCCGCTTATGCTTTCTGCGTTGGGGTTGGCACCAAGCTCCAGGAGGACTCTCACTACACTCTCTTCCCCTTTCTCAGCGGCCAATGCGAGTGCTGTCTGGCCACGGAGCGTATCTACTATCTCGGGATCGGCTTTCCCCCTTTCTAGAAGTAGTCTCACCATATCATTATGCCCCTTTCTGGCAGCCCATGACAGTGGTGTTCGACCGTACATAGTATCCGCAACGTTGGGATTGATTTCCTCATTCGCCAGGAGCAGCTTTACTACATCCTGGTGCGCGTTCTCGGCGGCCCATGAAAGAGGTGTTCGACCATATCTGATGTCTGCCTTATCTGGTTTAGCACCCCGTTCCAAAAGTAGCCTTACAATATCCACTTGTCCACTCTGGGCAGCCCATGACAGCGGCGTTTGGCCATACACGGTGTCAGCTATTTCGGTGCTGACCTCTCCGCTTCCCAGGAGTAGCTTTACTACCCCCTGGTGCCCTTTCTCAGCAGCCCACGAGAGCGGCGATCGACCATAAGCTGTGTCTGGCGCGTTAGGTTTGATTCCAGCCTGCTCTAGAAGCATCTTCACTATTCCCTCGTTCCCGTATATGGCAGCCCATATCAGTGGCGTACGGTGTAGACAATCGACCTCGTTGACGTCCCAGTTTTTCATCTCAATCAGGGCGATTGCGATTTCGTAAGTCCCGAGATATGCTACGCAGTGGAGCCCAGTGAATCCCTCGGGGGGGTTTTGGTCGTGCCGAAACGATGGCCAAAGACCCTCATTTATTAGCAGAAGTTTGGCGGATATATGATCGTATTGATCTAGAAGCTGGAGTGCGAGTGATTTCACGCATTCGGTGGTTTCTCTCTTAGAATGGAATCCCCAGTAGCACGAAGCGTAGTTGAGGAATGGGACTGATTTTGGGGCAGTACATAGGGTAGGCGAGAGGTTTCTCACGCATTGGAAGTTGAGGTAGGTCAAGCAAACTTCTGCAATCGTTGAGTGGGGTCTTTGGAAAAGGGTGAGATTTTCCCGAAGATACTCTTGTAAAGTGAAATGGATTAGGCGAAGGCTCGATGTGCGCTCGTCAATTGTGACCAGTCCGAGGGAGCAACCCAAAAGTGTCCGTATTGAAGGAACATTATTGGCGTTGTGATCCATGGACCCAACCTCAACCGCTAGAGCGTGACATAACTCGTCGGCCCGCAACGACCGCTCAGAACAAGAGATCCACATGAGTAAGTCCATTCCGATTTTTGATTTATTACCACTTTGTTCGCGGATTCGATTAATGGTCGCGCTGTATGCATCCTCTAGGTCGAGTCCATTCATCATCTTATCGAGTTTTTCTCTTCTCTTGTGGAGAGTCACTTGTGCCAAGATTGCGTCAATGTTTAAAGCAACCAGGAGAAATCTAGGCAGCAATGTTAGCACATAATCTCCCCCTAAACGCAACTGCTGCATACATCTGCGAAATGGTTTCCGGGATACATCTCATGATATCTGCTCGTAGATGCTCATCCATTGCATCGGGGTGCGGGTCCCTGTTTAACTTCATCCGGAGGAACCTCTTGATATCCTCTTGAGTAGGTGTGATGGCTATGGTCTGTACGTTTTGGGAGAAATACGTATTGACCTCTCCCCAAATGTAAGACCTTCCGGTAAGGAATATCCGAGTGGTTTGAGATTCCTGAACGATATCCCGCAAGACTTCGAGGAGCTCTGCTCTGTGCTCTGCCCGGAGCTCGTCTAGCGCGTCAATGCATATAAATGTCCCTCGTAATAGCTTGATAGAATTAAGTAACATCTTCCGGATGGCAGGAACTCGAAGACATCGACCGCCGATCTGACCTTTTGCTTTGTAGAAAGCAGCGTTTATTTCTTCCGGAATCTGCTCTAATCTGCCTACCACTTGTCTCAGGAGTGCACCTAAAATGTGGGCCATGGTCTGCTCTTTCTGGGAATGGAAATCGCAGTATAGACACGCGACAGCAGAATTTTCGGCATCTATTTCTTCACATAGTGTATCGATCACCAGTGAGCTAACATTGCCATCACTTAAGTTAGCCCTCGCGTACTTTCAGGGGAACTGACTTTCCTACCTAATATGTCTTCCCGACCCCAGGACCGCCGTAGCAGAAGAAGACATGGTTGACCGACTTGTCATCAGCACTGCGCCAATTCACAAACTTGTCGGTCTGGAGGACCCAATCTCCCACATCATCGAGCCTGCGATTGCTCACGTCGTGGTGCCGTTCCCCGGGTTCCAACGGCGATAGCCACTTTAGGACTTGTGAGCTATGATCTGCCTCTACCGTGTTGTAACTGTTTGTTACGTTGAAGCAGTTGACGTTAGCAGCAGGAAAAGGGTGTTGTTTATATGCTGGATTCATTCTGGATATGCCTAGAGCACCATCCTCCGCAAGTGGTGTCGGAGTGGGAAGCAGCCAAGGAGTAAATAGGATTTTTAAGGTCGGGGAAACGGGGGACTCAAGGAAACAGGACACTTGAAATGTTAATACTGGTGGCGACCTTGAAATACCGTAGTGTAGAAAATAGGTCTGGGGGTGCCTCGTTATATGTAACATTGAGGTTTCACAAGCAACCGAGCATCCAATCATTTCCATGCCAAGCGCGGGAGGAGGTACCGTATTTTTTGGTGTTATCCGGTTTTCTGCCAAGAAAGTGCGTCACTTAAGGTTGGACGTTGCCCGTAGTCTAAAATAGGGCCTTCAATGCTGCCAGCCAGCATAGTAACTAAGGGGTGGAT
>Ga0307509_10000411_pt1 | contig 72122 bp, 65 predicted proteins | sample 10_EM_MG_FD_202245 | JGI IMG/M metagenome (GOLD analysis project Ga0307509, IMG submission 202245) | Populus trichocarpa ectomycorrhiza microbial communities from riparian zone in the Pacific Northwest, United States - 10_EM | ecosystem: Host-associated > Plants > Roots > Unclassified | place...
CCTCGCACTTGCAACCTAGTAGTGTCCTGGCTATCGCTACCGAGATCCTGGCTTCATCAACTGCCGGGTTCTTGAAGGGCTTTGATGTCGTCCTAGTGGCAAAGAGCTTTCTCTTCGTCACATCTTGCTCTTTCTTGGGGCGTTTTTTGTTAACCTTCGTCCACTCCTTACTTTCAGGTTCCGCCTCTTTCTCTCCTTCCTTAAGGTTTTTCTTCGCAGGTGGTGCTTTCGGGGGTGTCGGTCCCTCCTCCGCCTTGCGTTTGCCTTTGTTCTTCTTCTTTCCCCCTTTGCCGCCGGGTGTCTCAGGGTCGGCCTTCGCTGACTGGGTGTTAGCCGCCTCAGCATAGGTCTTCTCCTTCTTTTCCACCGGCTCAGAGGTTTTCTTTTTCTCTGGTCTCTTTTCGGCAACGGCCCCCTTGAGTTCCTGGACGGAAGTCGCAAGGTTCTGCACCATCGCCGTGAGCGTTCTTATCTGGTTCGCCTGTTCTATGAGGAGTGCCATGGTGATCACCGATTCACTCGAGAAATCTCCTTCGTCAGTTTCGATTGTCGCTTCCACGATTTGGGTCTTATTCGGTAGCCTCGAGGCTTTAACATTTTCGAGCACTTGTTTCTGGATCATACTGAACACCAGAGTGCCTTCCTCATCTTCGGTGTCGGCCTGTCTGCCTTTACCCTTTCTCGTCGGGGTCTCTGGTGAGCCAGACCGGTCTTGCATTTCTACCTCAACAGATGAAGCCATTTTCTGTTGGTGTGGGCAGATGGGTTTACGGTACTCGTGTAACCTGACAGGTCACGTTACGCAAAGATTTCGAGATAATTGTGTGGTGTTGAAAAAAGTGCAATTTGCACTTTGAGGAAAATAGGAGAGGGGAAGCTTGCTTGAGATGAATTAAGCATTGTTGTCTACTTGTATGATAGTACTGTACAAGTATCAGTCTTGGCAAGTATGATCATCGGTAGTGGTTCAGTACAGTACTTTTACGGCCTGTCGTTAATGGTATCTTCCTCCACAATTTGTTCCGGAAGAGTAGTGAGAAAAAGCAGGGATGAGGTGAAAGAGGTCTTGTGTCGGGGAAGTGGGTATGCCTTGTGGAATCACTCGCCAAGAGAATCTATGGCCTCTCCAACCCTGACGAAATAGATTGGAGGAATTCAGCTACCGGGTTGCAAGTTTTTTTCGAAATTGTCGGATTTTGGTGTGTGTATAGTATCTCTTTTGCATGCAGACCTTGCAGGTCCACTCCAAACTTGACATTCGAAGCTGGTTGTTTCTCGTCGCCCTTAGGCTACTACTCGGGTATGGAGGTAAATGATCAGAACGATAAGGTGTGTTGGGTCCGGGCACTGATTACTGCTAGAGGCAGAAAATCATTTAATTTGGTAGGGATAATGCCAGAAAGGGTGAGAAGCTTCGATATCTTGAACCCATGTGCTTCTCATCATTTACGTCCATACCCGAGTACTAGTATTTACCGTGCTCCTGAGGGAGATTGTATCACTGGCGGACCGTACCGTACCCTGTTACTGCGGTGGGGTTTTACCCTTAATTGAACGAAGTTGGTGAGCACTATTGCATGATATCTAGATCTGGACAAAAAAGCTGAATTTTGGAGGCACTCGAGTACACGATGGTGGGCGTCTTCATAGGCGTCTTTCAGTTACGGTGATGGCAGCGGATATGCTTCTGGATTCAAGTACAGTACCCCCTGTGGTTACATATTGGACAGGTTTATTAGTTTTGACCACATGAACCTGGGAACCGACTGGAGTTACTACGGTGGAATACCTCGGGTCGGCCCGAGCCTCGGATTATCGGAAAAGTAAGAGCCCCCCAAAAAAAGAAAGAAAAAAAAAAGGAAATGGAGAGGAAAGAGGCACCACGCCACACAGGATATGCCTGACCCTCTAAAGCCTTTTTCGAGATTATGCCTGTTGTATTGTTCCCAAAGTTGATCCCACACTTTCAGAGAGGCCGGGCAGAAATTCCTTCCACTAGCAGATAGTTTAATAATATAAGCATGTCAGAGTTGCCAGGGTGCTATGGAGATGGTTCACTGGTAGAATACTGTAAACTGCCACTTGCCAGACCATATGTTTGAGCTAGTAGAATACCGTACCGGTAGTTGGGTGTCGGCTCATGACCCGTTCGGGGGGTTACGCAGCTTTTACGGCAATCCGTTTCCGATCTGCGCTCGTACGATGGGGGGGGGGGGCTAGTACTAGTACGCACCGGCACCCGAGTCCTCTGGGGAAGGTCTTGCAGCTGGAGTATTTTGCCAAGAAAGTATTGCCCTCCTTCAACCCACCAAATGTTTTTCAACCACAAGTCTAATTGAGAATTATGGCTCGATTAGGTGGATGACCCTCAGCACACTAATACTACCATCGAGAGAAAATAGAAATATCTCAAGTTTTTGTGGGAGATATTATGGTCTGGAAGTATGATAAGTCAAGGTTTTTGTGGGAGCAGGGGGAATGTCCAGGATAGGTTAATTACCGAATTTTCAGGTCTTCAGAATAAGGTGTAAACCAAACTTTTTCCACAAAGTAACCTTTCTCAGTTAGTTGTTTCCTTTGAATAAATGATAAATGTCTTGAAAGTGACGCCCTGTGGCAAATATTTGAGAAAAATCTACCCTTAATGGCTATATAGTACCCTCTGCTCAAAGAAGCTCGTTTATTTCGCCACACTTTCTTTTGACCTCTTAGCGTGAAAACGAGCTTAACCAGATAATTCGGTACTAGTAACTTTCTTTGACAAAGACTGTCAATTGGTATTCGCCAAGACATTGACCTGGTTGGCTAGTTCTTGCAAAAAAAATAGTCCACTATTAATAAACTACAAGTACTGCTAGAGTGTGTCCTCCTCCTGTTCTGGCTACAAGATGTTCCTCACCATGCTCCTGCACTGCCGGGCGGTGTGTGGGGGCTCGATGTTTGGGGGTCAGGCGATTGGCTGGTTATGTGCTTCTTTGTCCTACGGCTCCGCAGCCCGTTTTTGCGAATCAAGCATTCTGACACTCTTTCGCATGGTACAGTACGGTATCCTGCACTTTCATGCATCAATCAATGGTAGCGTCGTACAATATTGTTCTTTGCTTTACTGTTCTTTACTTTTGCATTATTATTATTATTAGCCGGGCGAATCTCTCAAGGCTCCATGGAAGCCGGATCGCAGGTTTCACAGGGGGGGGAAACGTTTTCTAGTTCTAGCTATGGATTTTTTGGGTGGCTCGGCGAGTGCTAAATGTACTGTATCTCCCGGGCTAATAAATTATTGAGAGAAGTCGGTATTTTGTCCACCGTGATTGGACGGAAGATTATAGAGCATTGCCTTGGGGGGTTCTCTCGTCGTTGGTACAGTACAGCACTTTAGAATGATTAGTAGGGTTACCTGCTCATAGCTTATCACTCGTGCGATAGTGGCTTGTGTTGGAGCATATGCGAATGTGTGCGACGGTTATCGTGTAACTTAGACGGCAAATAGCCCACATCCCCTCGCATGTAGACAGGCTCACCGAGAGCTCATTCGCCCCTGGGGTTCGTAGGCTAGGAACATTGATACACACGTGATATAGCCCCCTTGAATAATTTTTAGATAGAAGCTGCCTAGGGGGCTATATATACTCGTGTTTTAATAATAAGAAAAAAAATGGAAAAACTTATAATAGCGAAGACCCAACATTATAGCATGTGGTAGCTGAGGAAGAGGGCGAAGAGTCCAACAACTCCCTCTGTGAAATATCCGGGCGTTGGGCGCCTCCATCAAGTAATGTGTGAGAAACTCTTCTTCAAGGATTTACCCTTCGGGGTGCGATGTAGTGTTATGTGTAAGAGTAGGGGGTTTTTTTTTTTTTTTTTTGGTGCCTTGGGGGCTGGTGTCAAAATTTACTACGACTATCTTACATAGGATGTCACATATTGCTGTCTACCCCCTGTGGGATTCTTCATGTTTCTTCAGACAGACTCTTGGTTTTGTCTGGCATTGCATGGAAGATCTTGGCAGGAGGAAAGGGAAAAATAAGTAAGCGTGCTTGGGGGTATTGAATGGTCTTGTTGGATCTCTCAGTGCTTGATAAAAGCCTTCGAAGTTGGGTGTTACTAAGGATACTGGTAGATCTCTAGCGTATCGTTCGAAGTGGAGGTTTTTTTTTTTTTTGAGAATGGGCTTCGTTTTAGGATTTAAAAAATGGTTGAGGAAAATATAATGAGGATATTAGCTAGACTTGTATTTTTTGTATGCATGCACACATATATCTATCAGCAAATGTTCCTAGAATTACCCTCTAGGTTGGGTCTTGGTTATCCCGATAAAATTAGATAGCTCTATTGCTTTATATGGGCAGTCTTTTTATTTCTTGTGGCTTCGGTGCTTCATTTACAGAAAAAGAATGTCTTCCTGAGTCTGCCTGATTTCTGTTTCCATGGGTAAGTGGGCGTTGTTTCTTCTGTGGCCATATCCCATACTGGTTTTCGGGCAACTTCATTGGCAGAACAACAACGGGGAGGGCTTAGCGAGGGAGTAATGGTTGGAACAAAGGGAAGAGGAGTGGGTAGCCTTATTCAGGAGCTGGGTTATAAACGGGACATATGTTTGAACGAAACATTTTGAAGGCATAAAAGTAACCTTCCTTCAAATATTGGACAGGGGGTTCTGCTTGGGTTCCGCCGCTCTGTTCTTAGATGCCAGTAGGGAGGCTAAGTTTGAAACTTTCTAGGTTTGAGAGCTATGTGTGGCTGAATTACTGGAAGCATGGGAGTCTTAGGCTAGCTCATATCACACAATTCCCGCTTGCACCATTTATGACCTGCCTTGTATTGTTCATCAAAACCCTACTCGGCTCAACCCCATCCGGCTCTCCCGGTCTGACGTATTTACCTCAAGGCATCGCACGCGGTCTGGGATCACCTGAGTATGAAGCTCACTGAAGTTCATTGTAGCTTGAGCTTCCAAGGTTATACGCATCTAAGGGCGTTGATTTAAATTCTGCTAGTCTCGTGATTTTGAAGTGACGGTCGTTATACATTTATTTTGCTATTTACCCTCAAGACCCCTGATTTCTATAGCTCACTCAGGAATTAACCTTGCAATCTTCACAACAGGGCGGAAGCCTTAAACCAAAGTCATCGCACCGGTGGGTTCAGAGAACTATGTGAAGCTTGGGTCGACAGCTCTGGGGATGTAGTGCTAAGATAGCACTCCTACTCATACGCCTTGGCCACAAGGCATAGTCAGCGAGATATAGTTCCCTGAAATGGGATTATAGCACCAGGGGTATAGACATCAGGAGAGTATAGGCGATTGAAGTGTGGGAGATGAGACCGGAGCCAAGTGAGGGGCTTAGGGCACCCACAGGTATGAGTCTTGCCCATGTGATATCCCTGGATGGGCAGATATTACGAGATTGAGTGCTTGAAGGATTTCCTCAGTGGGAGTTCTGTGAAGACTTTGAATCTAAGAGGCTGGAATATGGGCTCTGCATCCGCGGTCAGGATACCCTCGTGTCCTCTTGTCCACCAGAATTGATCTTGAACTGAGAGAGTGGGGCTGGTGGTAGAGTAGATTCTGGAAGAGATTCAGATTGGGGGGGCGGGGCGGTAGGGGTGTCCAAGCGATGAGTATAGCACTGTCAGGACCTATACCTTAGAACCACTTGCTGGAGTGCATACCTCCACCTTCGGGGATCCTTCGAAGGATGAATTCTTTTTGGGCTGGTGGATTAAATAAAGCTCTTCTATAAACAAGGAAACTTGGGGCAAGAAGGTGACTTCCGTTGGGTAGCAGTTGCAGTGTTTGGAGTTCGACAGTTTGGATATATTCTGCTATTTGCATGTTCCGGCTTAGGCAAGGGGTTGCGAGTGACTGTATATGAGGCTCGGGCCTATATGAACATTCTGATAATCGGGCAGTGTGCCGGGGGGGGGGGGGGGGTCAGGGGGTTCAAGTAGTATTTTTGGCTGAGGCATAGGAGGGATTGAATGGGATTGGTTGGCTGGTTAGAGGAGCTCCACCGGCATCTTTTTTGTGCAATCCATAAGGCAGGCCCTTGATGCTCTGCGGTATCTGCTCACCAATTGTCCGAAAAAAGGAGCGCAGGAGACTAGCTTGCCGTGAATGACTTTGACAGTCATGGCACGTCATCGGTTTTGCAAAACCGCCCGCCCCCAGAGAAGAGGGAACCCCTTTGCCTAGGTAGGCCAAGGTTTTGCTGGCTATAGCAAAGGCAGTATTAGCCATATGACACTGCCATCAAAATCCCTTACACGAGCCGGTGAAGCAGAGTTGGGGTTCGGACAGCTCGCCTTCGAGCTTTCCGAGCATTGGTTTACTTGGGCTCGAGTTAAATTATACACCATGGAGCACTGTTTTTTTGGTGTGTCAAAGCAAAAACAAAAGTTTTGCGCAAGTAACCTTCATCACACGTCACTCGATAGCGGACTGGGCTCTGGGGGACGGGAGGCTACGGCTCTGTCTTTTTCTTGCCGCCTGAAGTGAAAAAGAAAAAAAAGAAGAGAGGGCCCCGTCCCGCCGACTGGGCTAGAAGCACAATGAGGAGGGGCCGAGAAAAGGTACCCTCCTTCTTGCTGGATAATAGGTGATTTGTTTAGCTAAGAGTTAGCCACTGCCCCTCGGATGCAGCTTCCACGCCGCACACGTTGTTATGCATTAATGGAGGAGGGATTCCAGAATGCGCATCTCTTTAACAATCTAACATCGAGATGCCCGATATATACTATTATACGGTAGTTCGGGGTCGGGTGCGTTGGCAGCTTGCGAAACGTCCGTCGCGGGAGTTTGGAGTTAGAGTAGAGAAGGGGGTGTGGCTTCCAGGAGGGCTTCTACGGTAACCTGTTGATGATATTGTTATTTGATGTGGTATCATCAATAAGGCAGCTTGGAGGTATTGTTTCCTGTTCGTGGAAACACCTCCGCCGGCTCTTTTTCTTTTTTTCCTGGTCGATGAAAGGGGAGAAAAAAAAGAGATAAACTAAGGCGCAAACCTAAAAAGATTCACTTGAAAGTACCTGACCCCGTGATAGGGCTGAGGGATGCCTTTTGACTGATAAAGTCAACGGTTTGGAAAGCAGCCAGAGTCGGCTCTGTGCGACAAACCCCAAATGGTCAAGCGAGGGAAGCCACGCAGCTGGGGTCAAAGTGTGCATGTGCAAGTGGGCCCTTCTATGAGAGCAATGTCAGCATGAAAAGAGGGGAACTGGAAAAACATATACTCGAGTAGCTGCTACGGCGGACAGCAAAAGCTCCAATGCATGCACTGCGGGTGAAAAAAAAAAAAAACTGTGGCGCAGCTGTGGCTGTCTGCCTTCAGGGAAGTTCACTGGGTTCTTGACTTTGTCCGGGGTTTCCGAGGAATTGACTAAACTGGAATCAACCAACTAAACTAATAGTGACTTGACTTGTACTACGGCTTCCGCTCTCTTTTTTTCTAGGAATGATTCCTTAATAAAATAAACTCAACTCTGGTGCAATATCAGCTGAGGAGCTCGGTAGGGCATTGTCAAAACACTTCACTCGTGTGCTGGCTACGATACATTGGAAGAGAAGACTCGTGAATTTTGCCCTGCGGTAGAGAGTGTGCCCTTTTCCGAGGGGAAAAAAGTTGCCGTTCCGGCAGGAGAAGAGAGCCCGGGCGCCAGCCCGTTGTGAACAGTTTCCTGCCTTGCATGTATTCTCTCGACCTTTTGTTTCTTCAGATATTTATATGTATAAGAAACACCCGCTGCATCTACCCTCCACTGCCCACATCTTCATACCATCTCACTCACTCCCCTCCCGTTCCACACCCCCCCATCTTCTTTCAAGCTATGCCCTCCATACACTATCTCCGTACTGGGCTACAAAGGACCCTTCGGGACGGAACGTTGGAAGAACTCTGCTTCGTCTTGATGGTGGACGAGGATATGCGTATGACGATTACTACAAGGTCCTATAAACTATTGCCTATAACCGGAGGGTCTCAGATTCCTACCTGCAGCACCAGATTCCCGCCGAATGCAGACTTTGTGTCATCGCCGATGGGGATGGCGATATTGGCAGGGGAATTGATAGTGCTGGTTGGTGGGCGATTCACGGATTTAGAAGAGGAGAAGAAAGAGGAGGAATTGGCGATTCCGTGGCGGAGATGTTTTGAGCGAGCTGGTACTGGTCAGCCAGGAGTGGAACAAGTGGTTAAGCAAGGAGGACGGGCATTCGATGTCGAGAGGGACCCACTCATCGAGGATGATTACCCAGAAGAATATGTGGAGGAATGCCCCAGAGGGTGGCTCACCCCCTCACCTACTTCATTTCTTTCTGTCTTGAACTTTACTAACCAGTGCTCACAGCCCCCCACCATCACCAACCATCACCATCACCACTACCCACCTGTCCACCGCTCCTCACTCTCGGTGGCTCAGCGGATCTTCGCTCCCTCCTTCTGCGCCAGGTCCAAGATACGTTTCAAAGTTTTTCCCCCAGCCAGATATTCGCTCGCTCACCATTGCCGAGCGAAGAGTCCGAACTCGGCTTTCCGGGGGACCCCCAGAGGGGCAGACTGTCCGATTCCCCCCCGGGCGGATCGACATTGCTCTCGCCGAGGGGTTCGGGCGGGAGACTATGCGGGGCTTGCGCTTGTGAGGGGAAGGGAGTGTGAAGTTTTACGTGACTTGGGACGGGTCTCACTCAGTGGCATCTTGGGATGTTTGGGAAAGAGGGACTAGAACGGATGGATCAACAGACTTGCCAGGAAAAGGGGAAAATAGTTGTACTGGAAGTCCATGGGTTTTGATTTTTGATTTTTTTCTCTTGATTTTCAGTTCCTTGATTTTCGTTTTTTCCCTGTACCCTCTTAGCCTTTTCATCTCAATTTCTTTTCGCCTGGTGTGGCCTTCGAATTGTTTTCTTTCTTTCTTTCTCTTTTTTAAGTTATCATAAAATTGCCGGGATTATGTAGTGTTGAGCTTAATCTAGGAGAATAGAAAGAAATTATCATTAGCGAGTGAGGAGCTGTGACAACCTCGTTAATTGGTTCATTGCTATTTTTATGGCTAGTTGGTGGATAGGACTAGCTACTTGTGGGTAAAGCAAGGCAGTTGGCCCGAAGCACAGTGAAATGGAGCGAGAGGCGAGGCTGGAGTAAGGCTCAAACGTTGACGAGCATCGCGGTGCAGTCTCAGTATGTAGACTTTCCTCTTCCCATTCGTAGAGCACTGGAGTGCAATAATAAACGTCATCCAAAGTGATCGATAGATCCCCAGCTGCAAGTATAATCCCTGTGGAAAAAATAAAAAAACAGGGCCCGTGCAAGTGGTTCCGTCTTCTTTCTCTTCGCACTTAGAACAAGGTGCAGTCTAACCTCGCTGTCCCGTATGAAATGTTATGGTTTCAGAAAGAAAGAAAAAATTCACAGCAAAACTTGACCTGTTGTCTCGGATCACTCGCGGTACCAGGCGGATTCATTGGGCCTTTGTCGTCCGGGACACGAGGTGCGACTGTACCCTAACACAAGTAAAAGAAAGCAGTGGTGGAGGAAAGAAAAGAAGAAAAAACTAAGAGAAATGATCTAGCGTAAAACCCTATAGGTATCTCTAATTGTCACCTGCCTTGTTTGTGGCTTTTCACTTGACTAAGTTTTGACTTCAGGAATGTCCGTCTCTGCGAGATCAATCCTTCCCCACCCTTCCACACCCGTGTCTCCGTCTTCCCATATCCTCCAATCGCCTTCCTTGCTCTCTACTTCATTGCCCTTGTCCCTGCCCTCGTCCTTGTCGAGGTATAAGCCATGGACTAACTCTTCCAAGTGTTCTGGCCTTGCAAGTCTATCGCTATACCCGGCCTCGCGAAGCCACTGAATCGTAGCGCGGACGTTTAAATCTAATATCCTTTGCGGATTCTCCGCATGGCGCACAACCACCGGGAAAAGTATCCCAAAGTCGCTCTGTGATAGGTGTGCGGACTTCCTAGCGTAGTAAAGGCGTGGTTCTCTACTTTTAGCCACGTGCTGTTCGTGCTCGTGCTGCTTTTCCGGATTGGGTGAAGGAGTGGCTGTTGGCGGTATGATTTGGCCGCCTTGGTCGGGGGTGGAAGAGGATCCAAGGGTCGGTGATCCCGGTGGCGAGAGGAGGTCCTTGTTTGGGTGGAAGGGTTTTAACATCTGGGTGGCGGTATCTCCAGTGTCTTCCTCGTCCCACTTTTCGAAGATCTCGTGGTGGGGTGTACCTCTCTTCCGGCCCGGGTCTTGGGAGAGGATGCGCTTCACACCACGGAGGTTTTCTTTCCAGTGGAAGAATTCTTCAGACATTATTACTAGGACAAGGTTTGGCTTATTCGACATTTGTGGGAGAGGTTTTTTGAACAAGTGGCTTGTTCGCTTGCCTAGCAGTGGCAGGCACCACAGATCCAAGAGGAGGAGAGGCGATGCAGCTGTTATTTGTTTACCAAGCGGTAGAGCATCAAGGGTATTTGGGGGAAGAGAAGCGTCTGGGGCAAAGAGAGGCTTTATTGACGGCTCGGTCGGAGGTGGGTAATGGATGCTTTTGAGAAACTGGATCATGGTTGCAGCACCGAAGGAGTGACCAGCCCAGATTAGCTTTCCCGGGTCTTTAACATCCAATTTTCCTTTGAAAGTCGATAACAGATTTTTTGCCTCAAGACCCAATGTTCCTTCTTTGATTTCTCCTTCGTCACTAGACATAATCGTGCCCTTGGGGACCTCCCCGGTGCCGATTTTAGAAAGTGCTGAATAAATAAGGCTTAATTCCCACAAACGAATCTCAAGCTGCCTGTTTCTCCCATTCTCTGTTTCTTCAGAAACTTGATGGGGATAGGCTCTGTAATCCATTTGAACTCGACCGTTTGTGTCCTTCACTGAGGCCTTCTCAGAGCTTTCATTAATACCAGGTCCCCCTGCTTCAGACTCCCCTCCAGGAGCGTGGGTGGCCTTCGCCGCCGACACCGTGACAAAGCTGACCGGCGCGCTGCCGTCACGGTGTTCGGGTGCAACCACGATCACTCCATAAGAAGCGATAGAGCCACAAATGTGCGAATAGGCCAGCCTCGTCCCGCCAAGACCATGCGAGAAAACCATAGTCGGGAATCTAAACTCCGGTGATTTTCCCCCTAGCAACGGTGCATTGGCTGCCGCTGGTAATGAAATGTAGTAGAGCGCTCGGGGGAGATACCTGTTTTATGCTTGGTCTTGATTAGAATTACTCTGTGTTATTCCAGGTCATTAGGAGAGAAGAGCTAACATACGAAACTACTTCCGCGAATCCGGAACTGACTCCAAGAAATCGTGCATAGCCGCTCAGGTACTCCCGTTGGTATGGTTCCGGAAGCCACCTGACGGGTTTCTTTGCCGTGTTACCAAGCCATCCTGTTCTGGTGGCCGAATCGGACTTTTCTGCTGGGTAGAAAACCCGAAACTGTACTGTTTCAACCTTAGTATCCGGTGGCGGCGCCTTGGAGGCTGGCCCTAGTGACGATGCCGGAATCTCTAGTTCAAATGAGCCAACATCGTAAGGGCCAGGATAGGTTGGGAATTGGGGGATTATGTTTAAGCGTGATAGGAACGACATTCTCTGCTAGAAGGATCTGGAAAGCATAGACAGGATTATAGGGGCAGATGTTTGGCGTTTGGATGGTAAGGGGAGAGGACCTGACGGAGCGGAATGACGTTGAATTTAGGCTTGGGAGCCAGGAACGCCGAGGCTGGTAACCCAGCACGTGGTCACCCTTCTTCGACTGCAGATCCTGTATTTTCTCAGCTTTCGATATTTTTTTGTCCAGAATACAGTAGTCTACAGTAATATTCTGGTGTAACTTGATCCACATCTGACAAAATCTCTTGCGGCGGCGAGTGCATAGACTATCGGTACAGTTGACCACAGTGCGACATAAAATCAGTGTTTCCTCCGCCAAGATCTACTCTGGTGTCTTAGGTTTACTTGCTGTATCCTGCTTTTGTGCCCACACAAAAACCCCACGGTGATGTCTTGTGTTTAGAGGGGCACCTTACTACAGTAGGTTTGCTCATTTCGCCATGAAGATATGTTTTTCTATGATATTATCTAGAACATGGGCGCCCAGTCCACCCCTACTGGTACCTGGTGCTAGTGTGCCCGTAACTACAGTATAATACCGACTTTATGCTACTGTTGGTATCGTGGCACTAGACACTGGGACTCAAGAAGGGGTTTTCAAAGCCCCGAGGCGGAGGCACCGTGACCACTGCTGTGTCACAGTAGGTTCTGAGCGATTGCTTAAGAGTACTTCACTTTTCCGGATAATGGAAGCGTTTGGTGTTACATATAATGGCCGTTGACGGCTCTTAGGAAGGCTCCCCAGGGGTTGGGTCCCTATCAACTCTGCTAGGAAAGTGAAAGTTTGGTAAAAGCACAGTTCCACGTAGCAGGAAATTTTTCTAGTAGTCCCAAAGCAAACCCTCTTGATCGTATCATGGCTACACTAAGGCCTTGTAATGATATGCGGGCCTTCTGACACCAGAAGGTTGTGCATACTTGCATGTGCAAGTGCAGGTATAAGCTTGATGAAACGCTTGCATTATTGCGCTTGCTCTTGACGTCGAATGTTCGGAGGGAAGTTCTCATAGTCCTCATCATGAAAAGTCACCCATGGCTTGTTCCCTAAAAATATGGAAATTTCGTCGATGGGAGATTACTCGGCTAAAATATATTGTGGTACACGCTAGGCAAAAGAAACCATATTCTATAGAACCAGTCCTTAAAGTCCAAATCTCTTTTTCCTCCTCTCTTCAACCCAAACAGCGCGTGCTTCATTCTTCCAATCCCCCAACTTTGGTATCCCTTCCTCATCTTCAACCCAGACAAAGTAGTTGTCCAACATTCCATGCCAGACATCCTCGAGACCCGTCTCAGGGTTCATCCCGCTTCCAAAAGTGACGTGGTGGACCAATTGCTTCTGTTTCCCATGTTCTACCCCGCCGCCCTTTCCAAAATAGGCATCCAGCAGAAGAGGTAACCACTCCACTGTTTCCTCCCACATTTGGGTGAATGGTATTTTTTCACCAACCACGGGGCCGGTGTAATCCGGGGATGCTGGATACCATTCTGGTCTCATCTCTTCGGTCCTAAATGAGGAGGGGGGTTAGAGTCAATCAATTGAGATAAAAAATGGGGGTGCAAGTACTCAGCAGGTTCTCCTTCCCATTTGGTTACGGTAAAGACGTGGATTTCTAGGAGCGGTAGAGTTGCATCCGCGATTGCTTCCAAGAACAAAATTCCATGGTACGAAAGGTCTGTACCCTTGATGCAAGATTCTTCCTATTTATCATTCTTAGCTTTAGCTCACAGATGCGGGTAGACCAAAGGTCTACAAACCTGTAGCTCACGAATGGCTCCCTCCAGAACGGTTTCATCCTCTTCCACTTTTCCACCGAAGCCATTGTCTATCATTGCTGTGAGCCATATACCCGATTTCTCCAATTTCACCCAAACAAGGGAAGACGTGACTCACATTTACCCATACCAAATCCCCTTTTCTTATAACCAAGGAGAATCCGTTTGTTCTCGAGGTCCAAGGGCATCACGAGGGTATAGAGCTTCCTTTTGATAGGAGTGTAAGCGGACATTGTAGTGACTCTTTTGCCCAACAGCGTGAGTTCGAGGACGGTCGAGGGAATGGTTTGTTATGGTTTGAGCAGGACGCGGTAGGTCAAGACTATGATACAACGGATCCGCTAAGATCAGTGCAGAGCAAGGATTCCCCGCCACCTCCCGTTCCCTATAAGCCCTAACCCAGCCCCAATATATTCAAGGGTCCTAATCATGGAGAGATATGGTGCTACCCTCGTGCTCTAGGGATATAGAGGACAAGAAATAGCCAATTTGCCAACCACCGAACATCCGAAGTGCTAACCGTTATAGCTAAACTTCTATTTAAAAAGGCTAACTTATATAATATATGGGAAAATTCTTCACAGGATGTGAAGAGTAAGTAGGTATAAGAACCAAATAACTTGAAGAGACTTAATTAAGATGGGTAGAAATAGTTGAGATATAGTTGTGCTGGTATGGAGTAGTATTATAGAAAACTTATCATAAACAACATTTTTGCATAATAAAGGCAATCCCCTACAGCTACTAGGTGTTACAATCTAACTACAAGAAGTACTAGATAGTAAGTAGTAGCTCAGGATAAGATTTTACATGATTCATATTGTTTTAATTGTTATTAGTAAATAACTTATAACTGTGAACCATACCGGTAGCTATTATTAGCTATGCTTTTATAATAATTATGTATATAATTCAATTAAGTTATATAATACGCAATTTTTGCGTCCTGGTTCATTTATGGGTTATAAAGTTTTGCATACTATAACTGCCTTTGCGCGGTCTACTTTTTACAACTTCATTCCTGTTATTTAACGTAAATTAGAGCTGATATTCTGCTGATGTTCTAATTTATTCTTTGATGTTGGGCTTATTTGACTGGTGGATCTGTAAGCTACTATGCTAAGGGAGCCGTATATTTTTATTATCCTTATTACTGGTCATTGTGGTTTGCTGAAATCATAAATCATTTGGGGAAGCTACCTTAATCTACTCGGTGTGCTGCTGCTCCATTATCGGTATAAGTTGCAGGTTGAAATTTCTCGGCAACCAATTGGTACCTTCTTTATCAAAGAAAATCCATAATAATAGCTGGGCTCTGTGCTTGCCTATCCGTGGAGTGGTCTATCCATATGATGGGAACATCTCGAACATTAAATGATAATGGGAATGAATGGTAATCCTTGTATCATAATTAGTGACAAGTTGGTGTTTAGGCCAGTAATCTGCTGTGGCTCGGATGACCCTAAAGTGCTTTAAGGGTTTAGGGTACGGGTACCTTTTTACCTGGAGAATCTGACAATTTATGCTGCTTACCTTATGAGTCCGTTGCATCATGCCAAGACTCAACACATATCTTGTTCAAAAGTTTCCAGGTGTCCTCATCAACCCCACAACAGTTAATCTCTGAACGGATATCGCATAGGTGGCATTTTTACCGCCTATGTAAACCACTCCTTACCAACTCCTAATTTCTGCTTGCTTCTTTATTCAGTCTTCGATCTTTCTCCCTCCAATATAACTACTCTTGAGCTCTTCATCATCATCAGCGAAACAATACACAGCTATGGTTCTCCTCCGAGGGCTCTCGCTCGCAACGTTCCTTGCCCTAGCTGGCAGTGCGAATGCCTTTTATGGGAAATCTAGCGGAGTTATCATGCTTGATTCGAAAAATTTCGAGAAGGAGATTTTAAATACTGAGCATGTTTCTGTGCGTTGCCGCTCTCGTTTTGGATGCTATTGTAATTGGCTGTTGATGAGCTGGCGAGCTAATAATACCGGAGGTGACAGATTGTCGAGTAAAGCCCCCGTCAACCCAGCCTGCTCATGGTTTCCCCTCTTTTTTGATGTATTCTGAAGATGCTGAGCTGGACTTTTTCCATGAAAAAGATTCTTCGCGCCATGGTGTCAGTTACCTCTCTCCCTAGAGCTATCATACGTAGATTTGTGTCCTGACATTTTCCACAGGCGGACACTGTCAAAACCTTAAACCGGTATACGAGAAGGCCGCGCAATCTCTCAAGGGTCTTGCAAAGGTAGCTGCAATCGATTGCGACGAAGAAAAGAACAAGAAACTCTGTGGAGAACACGGGATACAGGGGTTTCCCACATTGAAGGTCTTCAAGCCCGGAAAGAAGAAGGGGAAACCAATCATCGAGGGTGCGCAAGCAAAACAAGACCAATTGTGAAGGAAGGGGTCAACGACTTACGCTTAAAAGACTACCAGGGTGCCCGGAAAGCCGGTGCTATCGTCAGCCATATCGCCGAGCTCATTCCGAACCATGTTACCCGAGTCACGGACGCCAAATTTAACGACTTCCTCTCCGAGAATAATGAAACGGCGAAGGCGATCTTATTTACCAACAAAGGTGCTACTACGCCCCTCTGGAAATCTTTGGCAATTGATTATCTTGGGATCATGGGCTTTGCTCAGATCCGCGACAAGGAGAAGCGCGCAGTCGAGGCCTTTCGTATTACCAAATACCCCACAATCGTGCTCCTGCCAGGTGGAGATGCAGAAGGAATAGTTTATGAAGGCAGTGGATTCTCGAAGGATGCATTGCTAAAGTTTTTCCAGACCACTGTGCCACTTACCGAGGAGACTTCCTCAACGGAGCCTAGCGGAAAGGAAACCTCGAGTAGTGCCCAAGAGAGCAAGACCGCCACTACCAAAGAAACTCCAACCCCGAAACGTAAGTGCTACCCATCCATTCATCCACACACACACAGTTCTTACAAAAGTCTAACCCCTCTTCACAGCAAAACCAACAATCCCCACTCTCGAAGACCAAGACTCCCTCACTGCCGCTTGTCTCCAGCCAAAGTCAAAGACCTGCATCCTGGCAATCATCCCCTCTTCAGCGCCCACCGACGTCCTCACAGAAGTATACGGCAAACTCCTCTCCCGCAGTCCCGCTGGCGCTTTCAAAGTCTACATTCTCTCAGCTGAATCTACCCATGCCCAGGAACTCGCGGAGAAGCTGCTCATGGTTAGCGACGGGACAAAGTTGGTTGCGTTGAACGCGCGCCGCGGATGGCTCAGGAGGTTCGGCGGTGATGTAGATAGCGAGGAGGACGTGCTTGCTTGGCTGGACGCCACGAGGCTGGGCGATGGCACTAAGGAGAAGCTACCTGCCGGATTTGTTGTTGAAGAAAAGGAGGAGGAGGAGGAGGGACATAGCGAGTTGTAGTTCCTCTCTTCCTTTTTATTTTTTCCTGGCCACAACTTTTCAGAAGCTATATTTTGTTTTTCTCGATCGAGGAAACAAAATGCCAATAAATAAATAAATAAATAACTATTTTTAGTTTTTGTTTTATTGTTGGAATTAGTCTATTGAGGTGCTATATTAATACCCCGATGAATATCAGACTGCAAGTCTTGTGTTTACCGGAAACCATCGACTCCGTTATAAGCATATTTGTGCGCTATGGGACAAGCTCTGCACAGCACGGTATTACTCCTGTCGACTTGTGTCACCAGGCCTTCACCTCCGCCATTTGAAAGGCAAACGGATGGACACCATTCTCATTCCATAGGAACAAAACCTTTGCCAGCAAGGTGGCCCAAGGTCCGTGTCCATTGGCACGATGAACTGGCCTTTTCTCGACACTGTGGCTAACACAAGTTCACGCCCAGGCGGTACTATATCCACAGTATAATATCATGGATGAGCTATTATATAGCCACTGGTGCTAGTACAAGTGAGTGCAATACATAATACCTTAACCCAAACACTGATGCTCCCGAAAATAATAATTCAACAAGACGACAAAAGTGACCACCATGAAAGGGATGAAATTATATATACAATTCAAAATTGTCGCCTTAACCTCCCCGCCTCTCCTCCTACAGTACCGCAGTACTATCTACCTCTTTCTCACTCACTCACGCACATGATATCGGATCGTCTTCTTTGAGCAAGCTAAAAAAGGATGAGAAACTCTACTAGTTCAGTCACTTACCCTCACTCTCTTCTTCCTTCGAGTGCCAGATGTCCTGGCACCAGTCCCCAACACGGAGCGTAGAAAAAAGCACATTGGCTTCTTCTTCCGTCCCAGTGTTCAAAAATCTCTGTATGGCATATCCGTCCTGCACTGTCATCCTCCTCGCTCCGGGTTCGTGTTCTTCTGCCTCGGGGGGAAAGTATGGTCCGGGCAGGAACCCTTCTATGGGGATGCTCTCGACGGAGCGTTCGTCTATCATGAGTACTACCAAGGGTTGTTCTTGGAAGAGGAGGTCTAGGTCGTGGGAGAGTAGGAGGCTTTGGTGGAGGTTGTAGAGGTTGGCTCTACCGGTTGGGGGTGGGGTCATCGTTGGTAAGGAGGTGGGGGAGGGGGGGCGGTGGAAGTAGTGGATTGTCTGGGGGCTTGGGGGGCTCTGGTTTGTATTGGGTGAGAGGTGTACGTGACTGAGGAGGTGTGCGGTAGTGGTGGCTCCGGCGGCGGTGGTGGTGGTGGGAATGTGTTGTGGATCGTGGTCATTTGAAGTAGCGTTGGTGGTAATAGTAGGCTCGGGTATTTCGCTTGATTCGAGGACGTAGCTCTCGAGAAGGGTGCTTTCTGAGTGTGAGCACGAGTGGAATGTCATGGTGCTGGTGGAAACGGGAGATTCAATGTAGTATGGCATTTTGAACAGTGGGTGTGTTATCTTGATTTAAACTTCGAAGGATGTGAGATATGATGAATGATGGAGAGAGAGGGAAGGGGGGGGGGGAGAGAGAGAGCAGGTCTGGGCAGAGAGCCAAAGTGTGGGTCTTATAGCAGTGTTTTCTAACGTCCCCTCTAGAATATCATGGAGGTATCATCATGGCTTAGGTGTCGATTCGCCGCAGTCTACCAATACTCGTAACGGCTGAAACACGGGCTGGCTGGGTGCATGTCTTTTCTTTCATGTTGATAGGTTGTATCCCGCTAGCACTGTGTGCCCTGGCTGTGAGAAGGGCTGTAAGGTGTTGCGTTGAGCGATGATGGCCAGAATGGTGGTGGATCTCACTGCAAGTATTTGGTGGAAGTAAGTTAAATTCTCCTCACGGCCCACATATCGGCCAGCCCACACCATGTGGTGTGCCCAAGGAGCACAATAACCAGGGCCACGGTTCAGTGGTAAGGCACAGGAGTGGGCTGATCAGAAGGCAGGCCGGGTTCGCGCCGTTCTGACTACGGTGTCCCAGAATATTCGGGCGTACAAGTATATTGGTTCGAGCTAAAGTAGCGGTATAGCCCTAGCAACCGATTGACTTGGGACAGCCGGTAACTGAGAATCCTAGGAAATCATGCCGCCCCACATTTAGTGGATCCCATTCGATGAGAAGGTGGGTGGCCTGCTGGCAGCATTGGAGGGGATTCAGTAGCCCAGTGGTGGAATATAGGTATATGGGTGCTCGAGCATCGACCTCCCACCGCGGGACCAGTTCCTCAGACCCCGATTCCCGCATTTCTCGCTCAGCAGGACTCCAGGGTCTACGCTCTTACCACAATATTATTCTGGGGCAGTCTGCACCCCTCGAGTCGCTGTTGGTATTCTAACCAATTGAAACCACTTTTGGTATCTCCTGAGTGTACTCGCGCGAGTAGGGTGGAGAGGGGATACAGTATGTAAAGAAAAGCAAATCATGCAGCCCCCCCCGCGATTGGGATTAGAGACTGTACTCGAGTATGTGCTTATGGATAAGTTTGGAAGTATGAGACATCCGTCTATCCCGCGAAAAGCCAAAAACGTGGGTTTGGTCTCCGGATGAGCTGTCTTAGACACACCCTAATCCGCGCATACCCGATACTGGACGATTGCATCTTTGAATCGAGTACAGCAGAGTAGGGTACCCGCTTCGTTAAACCATCCCCCCACAACACCCCATTCCAGCTACATCTGACTTATCTCTCTCTAAGGAGTTTGGTTTAAAACCCTTCTGGAAGTGTCTTCGACTCGAGCACCCTCTGGCTATGCGGGGGAATTATCATATGATGGTAGTACTTGTATCTGGCGTAAAGTATCTGAAAATGAGACGGCTTTTTTACCTGGCTGGGTGGTTGTAAATCATAAACCGTATTTTTAGATACTTATTGCTAGAGACAAGTACTGGACACACTCATGTCCAAAAAGTTCTCTCTGATCCAAAAGTACTCTAGTGGAGCTTGGCGGCAACAGAGGTACTAGTACTTGAGTAAGAGTCGGTTTTCTTATATTGAGTAGTTCATACCGGTATTCGGCTTATCTGTAATTTCTCTTAAGGGGGATAAGGATTCGCAGGGACTGCGCTTTCCACCTGTTGGATATGCCATCTTTTTTGGCCTTCCAGATCGGGGAGCACCTTTAATCGAAACTGGTATACTTGTACAGTGTATTGATACTTCTGTCGCCGCCAAGCCGCATTGGAGTACTTTTGGATCAGCGAGAACTTTTTGGGCGGGAGTGTGCTCGCCATGGATCATACAGGTAGTGTTTTGGTGGAGTCCTTAGCTATGTACCGGCCTCCAACTGCTTGTAGTGAAGGGTTTCTCCCCTTCCTAAGGCTGCTCCTTTGGCAAATTTTCATGCTGCATGATATCTCGTATTGAATACCGGTAGTAATTGCGCCCAAAGGAAGATACCGTTCTAGACAAGCAGCAGGAAAGGAGGACAAAAATACAATAGCCCGAATGGGCAAGTCAAGGGGCCAGCTGCCGCACCCCTTCCGGAGATAATCTAGATCTGTCTTGGCTGGGAGGGAGTCCGGAGACGAGCAGCAGGCAAGAAGTACCTAGGCACAGGGATTAAATAAAGGTACTGTGCAGTACTTGTAGTCAAGTACTGTTCTGGTGCGGCCAGTGATCTATGCCTATCTGAGCGCCCACTCTGAATCCGTTGTAGTCCGGTGCCAGGATGGTTCTCACTTGTTACCTTGCCCCCGGGGGCCCTTGTACCCCTGTACCCGTAAATGACACCCCAACCACGGTTCTGGTGAAATTCGTAGTCGTAAATCATCGCTACAAGATACCCAAGATTTGGGACCCACAGGGAAGGGAGCTACGGTACGGGTATGATACCATACGGTAACGTGCTGTCCCAATATAGTCACACCAATGTCCAACAGACCAACTCCAACCGAATGAAGTTAGGCACCAGAAAGAAACGTCGAGATATGTGTACTAGAGTATGCAGGTAGCAACAAACTGCTCGTATGATACCTCGAGTTCTGCTGTCTATGGAAGGACTATTCTTCCCCTCGAGAATAAAAGTCACTCCGCGTTAAGGCACAAGATCCACATCCAAGTATAGCTTACTCAAAACAATAGGTTTTTTTGGTTTTTTCTACCGTACCTCTATGTGGTAGTGTGCCGGTATTGGAAAACTTTCCGTGGTGCTGAGTCCTTTAGACCTTCAGGTACATGAGTCCATATTGTATAGAACACCCGAGTTTTAACACTGTAAAGGCGCTTTGCATTGTCGCTCAGATTCCTGAGCAAAATTATGGCGCTGGGCCACCCCGTGGAGTTTGTGGAGTTTAACGAGAAGCAGGGGGGAGGGAAAAAAGAAAAGCATCGTTTCTCCGTTCAAGCCGCTGGTGGCACTCTTTTGTTGGTTTTTCCTGGGAAAGCTGTCATGCACCTCCCCAAAGGGTTAGGACCCACTATTCTCAAGCGGGTTGACGCTTGATGTTCACCGACAAGCTTTTAAGCGATGATGCAACTCCCATAATACTGCGGAGGAATTACTTTACAGCGCAGTCCATTAGCTGGATTATGAGGAGCAAGATCTACAGGTATTAGATCAGCTTCTATCATAGCAGAGGGTTTTACCCTGGAAAGATTTCACTCGCTTCAGAATTCTGTCAAAGTCCTCCGTGCCTTAAGTCCAAGAAAATGCATCTTCACTTACAAGTAGGAGATTTCGTACGGGTACAGTACACCCCAACTTCCCCACCATTTGAATGGCTAAACTCGAACAGGAAGCTTTCCAGTGATAAAATGTTGCAAGTGAGGAGATCGGTGGGTAATTTCCTCATTGAAAATTAACCAATTAGCATCCGCCGGAGTGGGGGGTGCTGTTCTCGTGGCTTGGGTTTCGTCTTATCTGTACTCGAGTATGCTGGTTGAAAAGTTAGTTATCGTTTGAAAGGTAAGTAAGACATCATTGATAGCGTCCACTCCTTAGGCGCTCGTCAACCTGGCTGCTTCGAAGCCCCCCCCATGCGAGAGAAGCTACCGTATCGTACCATCTTGCCGCGATAATCTCTTGATCAACGGAGGTATTTCCCACAGACGCTGTATTCTCCTCCAGCAACAAGCCCATCGATTCCACCATTGTACGTGTGGCGTTGTTGGCACCCTATTCGGCAACCCTCGAATAATAAATTAGGAAACTATAATACCACTTCCTATTATTTCTTGAGCGCCACTGTCTCAGACATTGATGGGGCCATGCGCCCCTTTCTTCAAAGAGCATGAGACAATGTCGCCGACAGGATACGGTAGTGTCGCATCTCTACAGTACTTGACAAAGTCAAAAGTCTCCGGAAATCTTGGCGCCAAGTGTCGAGGTGAAATGTGAGAGATGATTTATCCGCTCGCGTCCACACACCTCTCTTATCATACCGTGATCCAGCATTTCGGTGTATTGGCTATAATGAACCAAGGTACCAGCTGCAAACTAAGAGGTCACACAGGATTTACAACTAACTAAGCTCTGTGTAGGAAAGGAAATAACTCCACGCCGTCGGACAGTGATAATTGCTTTCCCAAGCCTTGACACGCCTACAATGCCCATCAGGCTTCTGGGGGACTTGGCCCAGACTTAATTGATGTTCCACTTTCGCTCCAGGAACTCATAGCCCATTCGGCCTTGGATCCAAAAGCACGTTCTGGAAGGCCAGCTGTGTTAAGCAAGGAAGACAAGGATTGCTTAATAGTATTTATTAAGAGAGCTTTGCCATTTCTTTCTCTACTATTTCTAATATCTTGGCGCCAAGATTTCCGGAGACTTTTGACTTTGTCAAGTACTTGTAGAGGATTAGTAAGTGAAACGGATTTACTCTTCAACCAGATTTGCTATGTGCGACATTATCCTGTCGGCGACATTGTCCTATCATGCTCTTTTTTTAACTCAAACAGTGTCACCTCTCCTCGATCTCGGCAAAATAGTTGAGGATCCTCTAAGCGCTGAACTTTAGCTACACGCCCATGAATCGGTCCCCGGGGGTTGCCTCACTTCGGACCCAAAATAACTCTCCGAGACCTATTCCCACCGAATTACAGGAGCTCCGAGCTCTAACTCATGAGGTAAACTATTCAATTTTCTGTCGAAACCCCCGGCGTACTATCGGCATGCAGGTGGCCACCTCTCCTTCGGGCTTGTCAACCATGCACGAACTCTTGAGTAACTGATATTAGCAGTCATCGTACGATACCTTAATTTAGGCTCGGCGAGGGGGTTATGCTAGTAGCGGTGCCTTGACACAGGTGGCTCATGCGAAGGGCCGCCACTAACAATTCCACTTGCAAGAACTTGGATGGAAGCCATTTCTCTACTGGCCCGGGAACATAAAACATCTCATCCATGCAAGCTCACTTACTTACCCCAATTTCTTCAAGAATATTCCTAGAACGAAGCCTGGGGGGCAACCACAGCCTTTGTTCTCACCTTGTAACTTTCCTTCCAAGTCACGTCCTATCACTCGTGGGCCAATTATAGCTCCCCCTGCCTTGGCGCCGTCCTGGACGGGGTGGACGGCCGTCGACGGCCATCGACTACCAATAAGACGAGTACTAGTACTCAAATAAGTTAAGTTTAAAAATGGAAATAAAAATAAAAAATAAAAATAAAAGGGAAGAAAATAAAAGGTGGTGCCAGGGGTGACTGCCGTCGGACAACGCTATGGTGAGGGAACTCTGTAGTCGGAGTGCTTTGCCGAGATATGGTCCGGTCCGTCTTCAATCACCAAAGGATTTTCAACCACAAGTCCAATGAGAATTATGGCTCTATTAGGTGATAGATTGGGTGGTCCTCTACACACTAATAGAGGAAGGATAGAGATGTCTCAAGTTTTCATGGAGATATAGGGGTTTAAAATATTTAAAATATTGGTAGAAAAAAGAGGAATGTCCGGGGTATTCTAGGATAGGTTTTTTTTTACTATTAACTGCCTTAGTGAGGACGGTTAATTGATATTTTCCAAGATATTAACCTGTAACAATGAATGTCCGCCTGTTCCGGCTACAGAGTTCCCTCATCATAGTCCTCGTCTTTTGTCGTCCGGACGACTGGAAGTGTTGGATATCATGGGTATTCGCTGAAGCTTAGTCATTGGTTACAGAGCCCGCTTGTCTTCTTTGCACTCCGTTCTGTTTCGCTTCTGTTTCTTCTCTCCTCTCAACAACTTTCTACACAACAAATAAAGTCAATGAAACCGTTCTCAACACACCCGTCATTTAACCTCTAATTTCTTTCTTGTTCTCATATTCCTTAAAGTTATTTCCGCACTGTCTGTACTCATCAAGCGGCTTGCAAGCACTTCATTCCATCGCCGCTTAAAGCTCTAGGCTCGCTACGGATCATTTCCAACAGGAAGTGCTGCTTGTTACCATGGTCATGAGCGATACTGCATGACCGCTTGCGTCACCTCTCTCACCTCTTACCTTCGCACCCCATTCCCTTTTCTTTTCTTTTCCTTCTTTTTCTCTCTCTCAATCTTCAACTCTATTCAGCGAGCAATACAGTTTGTTCGACCACCCGCAGACCGCTTATTAGTTGAACTTGCGATATCGCTTGCTTCCGCCGCCCCCCGCCGCCCCCCGCCGTCCCCCCTCCCTGTCCTCACCCTGTAGGGCCCGCTTTCCAGCCCAAGGACTGCCGTCCTGCACTTTGGCCGTCCCGTCCGGCTCAGTGCTTGTGGCAGTCTCCCCGCGGAGGCATTATAGGAGGTTTGGGTGCTCGAATGCTAGGCAGGTAGTTAGTTTGGGCTTGAGGGTAAGTTTTTCTTTCTACTCGCGTGAGATATAGTTAGTTAACTTGACTGAACAATAAGTGGAAGACGGTGATTCAAAACCGCAACGAGGCGGCCCACTCGGTGGGCGGGGAGGACGTGATCGAGGTCCTCCCTTATTGCACCACAGGTCTCCGGGAGGTGATTGAGAGGGCTTTTGAGTTTCTCTGGGGGATTCCCCCCTCGGACTGGGGTCGGGCCACTCCCGATCAAAAGTCCCTTAGGTTCGAGGAATAAAGGTCTTTTCTTACCTTAATATGTATTTATGTGGCTGCTAACGTATATAGGATAGTCTCCTATTGACACAGACCACCGACACTCAAATTTGCCCCCTGCTGCCACCCCCCAGTCACCCTCCACATCATCTCTTTTCCTTTTTCGGGTCCCCTGGATCCTTTCTCTCCCTCTCCCTGGTGAAGATGGGCACGGGCTGCGGCCGTGCCGAGTCTACTTGTTTTAAGTGCTTGTTTTGTTTAAGTTGTTTTGTTTAAGTTGGTTGTTTAAGTTGTTTTGTTCAAGTTGTTGTTTTGTTCAAGTTTTTATTTTTATTTTAACAATAGAGAGGTTCACGATAGATCACTCGTCCAAATTAATCTGCCATACAGAGTGCCCTAGTTTATTATTGTTCCTGAAAATCTTTTGTGCTTCCCACCGGAGTCTACAGAACCGTTTCCGAATCAGCTTCTGTAGTGTTGTAGCTGCTTGTTCGCCGATGTCTGCTTGGCCTTGCGAAGATAAAAGGAAGAGGAAGAATCAAAAAACTGCTAGCCCGGCTATTGTAGAAGTTTCGGGCAAGGCGGAGGTACCGGGTAACACAAATGTTGACCTGCCCTCGGGGTTAGTTAATTTACTATCTTTTCTTTTATTTTCTTCTTCGTTCGATGCTTCCCCTCTTCGGCTCTTCTATTAAGGTTAGTTTCGTTAGCCAATGGGCCATGGTGGTGGAGTGGCACCAGTGTACGACATTGGAGTTGCTTGAACGAGAGAGAGAGAGGGAGTTTTAGTTTTTTTCTTTAAAAAAAAGTTTTCCGCCCACTCTCCCCACTCCATACAGGCTGCACAGTAGGGTGTCCACAAGAGATCACTCGGGGACTTGCGGGTCGGCTCAGGGGTCTATGGGGAGGAGGTGGAAGAGTAGGCAGAGGAGGGGGGGAGGGAAAGGCAATGTATCCTAGTCATGTCAAGTTGGGCAGTCGACCTCCGTGTTAAATGTGTACCATTATTCCCTTTCTTTTCCACCCCTCACCCCCCATCGTACTGCTCCGGCCGCTTCACTTTGGTAATGTGTCATACGAGCACAGCGCAGAAACTACGGGGCGAACTTGAACTCTCGTGTACTCGGGTATGAACCTGGGTGATTGGGCAGACAGGAATCAGAAAATCTATGGGGATGCATATATTTTCTAATCCCTATCTGTCCGATCACCCATGTTCATACCCGTGTACAGTATGTTCGGTGGTGGTTGGGGAACAAAAGGTATGCACAACCGTCACCCTGCTTGCACTACTATACCTGGGTAGATTAAGGCTAAGACAAGGAGGCAGGGAGTTCCGGCCACATAATCCTGGCGAGAGAGCTTGACAAGGAGGAAGGAAGCTCAGTGCCATGGATTGAGCTGTGTGTTGACTGACTACCGGTACCTTGAGTAACGGAAGCGTTGCGAAGTGCCGTATTATGTTTGGAAACAACATCGAGGAAATGTGTTTATCTCAAATAACAAGCACATTCACTCCGACCAGTAGTACGGTATGCTTCACCAAGGATCCGAAACTTCGATGTATGATTTTTGAGTGTTTTTGTAAAGTAAGGACCCGGCTGATGTGTGAGCAATCATTGGGGGGCTATAGTCATAAGCTGTTTTCTTTTGCTCAGCACATCCAGTGAACTGATGACCTGGACTGGAGTAGATACGAACTATGATAAAATCATCTCAGCCATTCCATGGATCACGACACATAGATTTTCCTCCATGCACACCCCCATTCCCTTGCTCACTCTTGCGATAACAAAGGAAAGACATGTTCAATAAAGCTTCTCCGTAGATCATTCTAACTCAAAACAGAAGGAAGCACCACCTACATCCATCCTTGTAACCTCTACAATCAACAACAAGATCATGATCTAGAATTTTATTGCTGTCGGCGAACGGCACCCGATAAGTTTACCGTACGCCACCGCACGTTACCATATTGTATCGCATGGTAACTTACCATACCTTACCATCCGAACTCTAGTTTTGGGCGAGCGACTAGTGGTGATGGCGGGTGAGTAGCTGAGGAGTGATAAATTTATGGTAGGCTTGCTATATAAGTTATAGAGTAACCCAGTGGGCAGAAACAGCTAAAGTATCGCGTCGCAATTGGGTTTCTTTTTAGATTTTAGGTAAAGAAAATATTCCGCATCGATATGGGAGGGTGTGGTGTAGTCTTCTTGTGATCCCCGGAACCCCTTTAGGTGGTGCGGGGTTGGGATAATCCGGTTCGTATTGTCCTTAATTGAAGTTGTATATTATTGCCTTTAGTCCATCACATCAGCTATAAGAAGCATTGGGATAGGTATTGAAAACGACACCAAGGATGGCCGAGATAAGTAGCCGGAATCCCCGAGATCAACTAGATGGACCGGCGGCTGGGACGCGAGTTATTCCGAAGCTACCAGAGCATAGCATACTGAAAAGACAGCCGCGAGCGATGCACCAGAAACCACTTATCAAATGCCAAATTTTATTAGGCTGTTCCATGCCTAGTCCCCATCGGTAAGGTGACTCTGATCGCGGTATGTTTGCAGTATCTCATCACTCACAGGAGCGGCTGCCTAGATTGTATCCTTTCGGGAGTATCCTGATTAATACTTTCCACTGTGATAGATGGGATAACATACCAGGGCCACAGCGAGTCTAATTTTCTCTATTCTCTGAGAGTTGTGTAGAGATACCTACCATATAGCTTATCCTTATTCTGGTATAGCAAGGCATTGAAATAGATCCCGCAGAATTGCTTTCCTTGAAATCCTCGTGGGCTGGGCACTGGAGAGCACTCTGAAAACATCTCCACAGAGGAGATCCCGGGAGGAAAGTATCATCCTGTTTACTATTATAGAATAGGAAAAAAGGGGCAAACAAAGGTACATATAGCTCCAGCACATTAATAATCTTGGTTTTCTTATCTCGTGAGCATGATCATGTGCCATGTAATCACTACCCGCAGAAGAAGGGGAAGAAACCGTAACTATTCCCAGATATTCCCAGATAATCCGTTCACTACCACTTCTGCTGGAAGCATCACCGGATGCCAGCACGGAAGGGATTGTGAGGAACGAGAAGCCCCAGTCGATTGAGAAAGAGCGAGAAAAACCTAAGTAACAGGATGCGGAAGCAAACACGAGAGGGCGGGGGTACGACGACTTTTTGTGTGGCACGATCCTTCACACCTCATCACTCGTTGGATATTCTCGCTTTTCAGTCAATAAGCCCACCGGTATATCCGCCCCTCACGAAATCACCAAAAAAGTGACAAGTGGCTAGTGCTCGTGTCTAATTCTATGGCTATTATTCCCCTACTGGCTTTGAGAGAGAGAGGAAAACTATGCTCTAGAAACCAAGCACGGCACATTGGGGTGGAGCAAACATCCCTGCGGGGAGGGTTTCCCCTAATCCTTTTAAGATTAAAGCACCGTGTCCGCCGGCCTAGCAAGTCGTTATGATAAACGAATTCTCCATGAGATCTTCCGGCCTGCGCCGTCTACTAAATCCACCTTTGTGAGGGTTTAATCCCGGTCCTGTAGCCGATATCCCCCCCGTCCGACCCAGGGCAACATATCCATACATCCCAGTTGTATTTATCAACGCAGGGAGACTACTAGGCGAAGTCTTATAATATCATACCAGGGGTAGAACACACATAACAGAGTTAGGTTTTAAAATGTTTAACACGATTAATTAATTATCCGGCGTAGGCCAGATGCTACATTTGAATGCCACTTGACAATGGGTGCTCGAAGTCACGCGCGAGATTGGGAAACTTGCAATGTAGGACCCTTTAGCTGACTACTATGCTATTGTGGACGGATTTCAACAGTTGATCTTATCGGCGGACTCTTGGGCCACCCCAAAATAAAAGTAGAGTATCGGTGGGCAGTGACTAACAAATCAAATTATAGAATCTCGGATTATAATAGGGCTATCTGCTCGGGGGGTCCGTTGCCCTTGAACTTGAGGCACTACCACGACAAGTCAAATAGATGACCTCCCGGGCAGAGAGTGCAAAGTCTGCCACCGCCCTTTATTTGAGTTCCATTCCCTCAACAAAATGGGAGCTAGCAGAAATACAGGAAAGTATTATTAGGACCTTGCGGCTATCTTTAAACAAGGCCCCATTCCCTCACAAGTTCGCCAGCTTTGGTTGTTTCCCCGATTTACCTAAGCAAAATTAAATCAATTATATGAGCACTATTACCTACTAACTTAGCCCCTCAACGGCATTTTGTGTTGATTGCAGTGCCCTTCGCTTACTTGTGATGCCATAGGCATGATATTCTAGTTCTGATGTCACCGCTGGGACACAGTTACATACTAAGGCTGAAGCCACGATACAGACCCTCTAGCCAAGGCACACCCGCTGCGACAGGTAGTGCCACCTCGCGCTAGGTGCCCAAGTGCCCGAGATCGATGAAAATAAGCTCGAAGCCTAGCAGATGTAGGTTTTTTCTGTCCTAGTTCATCCGCTTAATTAGCCCACTAGGGGGCACAACTTGGCACGTTGGCCCTTTGGAGTCTTGCTATGGGACTATCATGATGCAGATAAGTGCTGTCCCCCGCTAGGCACATCAGTTTTATGCAGGGTAAGCCGTGATTTCTGTGATCTCGCCCTATTCCTCAACGAAACAGAGAGGGGGGGGGGGTGGGCGGTGCGGCGCTCTAGCCTCGCTCCCGATAGATTGACGATTGTCTTTTGAAAGGTTTGGCTCGTGGCACTTTGGGGTCTTCTTGGGGGAGTGTACTATCACCTCTATCTTCATCCACCGGTAGCTCTCAATTAAAGGTTCCCAATAGTCGAGGATTTCGGCACATGAGGCCCATGGCAGGATGGTAGTGCTAATAGCTCTCCAAGAAAAGCACAGCATAGCCCCACTTCATGCCTTATAAAAAAATTGGCAGATTTGGAAACGGGATTGTGAATATGTGGTGTCAAGGCGTTTCCAGAGAGTGACATATCAAGCAGAAAGGACCCTCGACTTTGTGCCTCGATCTAAAGGGTAGACAGACGGCCACGTACTGTTTTGAGTTTGTTTCGTATTAACATGATAGATGTCTGGGGATACTTCACAAGCAGGTAAAGAAGCATGTCGTCAAGAAAAACTTGGATGAAAACGTTGTTTTTTATATCTGTTAGCTTGAAATTAGCCGATAAGAGGGGTAGGAGGGTATTCCTGGCCAGACATAGACACAAATTTAGACCTGAATATATCTGAGGCACCACAATAATAGAGAAAAGTGAGACGCCTCCTCGAAGGAAGCCTGCTCAATCTCTATTCCTAGAGCGGGGCTGGTTAGCCTTACGGCCTCGTCTGCTTGAAGCCCAGCCCCGGAGACATTCGCATTAGTTCGCAAGGGCAAGTTGTGGTCAGACGTTATCTGGGCATGTTGAGAGTCCATAGATCCCTCGACACGGCATCCAACAGCTGTATCATTGCCCCCCGTATAGATGCGAGCAGAAATGTAGTAGAGAGTGATGACCTCGAAATGCTGACAACTATTAGAATCCGAAACGACTCCTTTAGCTCAGGGAGGGGCGGAGGTCTGGATACTGACCGAGCCGGGACTGCTAGCCACGGCAGAAACTCCTGGGCTTTGTTTGTCCATCCTCGTTTCAAGTCCTGCATACACGACAGTTCAGTATCCATGAGCTCGAATCCGCTACAAGAGAGGGAAGCAGTGATCCGAGAGAGATCTTGACACTTCATGGGTGTTCGTTACTCCGCATGGCGTGATAATCTCATTTCCAGAGCCCCCTTTTCAGATAGGTAATGTGGGTGAAGCGCAACACCAGTGATCTTCGGCGGTGTTGTGTTGTAACTCCATGGGGAGGAAAGAGTTATGTTGGGGAGCAAGAGTCCCTGGCCGTCGCAGGAGTGATAGCAGTGAAAAACGCCTGACTAATGTGGGGTCAGCCCCTTGAGAGAGCGGCCAGGGCACAAATATCTGCCGAGTTTTACTGTGCCTCCAGGCTATTCCTGCGGAGCCATACAAAGACAATGGTATTGTCATTCAACAATGCTACCCAGGATCGGCATAACAAGACTCCAATTACCACATCATCAGCGTCGATGTACTCGAGTATGATACCAGTACGCTTGTATTGTTGTGTTAGAGGATCAGGAGTGCAAAGGGGTAAAACTATCAGTAAGTTAAAGCGTGAGAATTCCCTCCGAGACAACTACCAAATATGATACATCCCCACCCGCTGCCTTCAGAATCCGGGCCAAATGTGCCACTGCTACTCGCAATCGAACAACGCCTATGGGCGCGGCTGCTGTTGCATATCGCCAAAATTCGGCTTCTTCCCCTTCCTCTTTTTTTCATTTCAGATCTTGGTGTCATCCAATATCCGTCGTGTTCACAAAGCGTCATTCAATGAGTACGAGTAGAGTGGTTATGGCGCGGCATCCCGAGGACAGAAGTTACCCCAACAAGGTGCATAGAAAAACGAGGCTAATCCTGCATAGAAAAAAAAGCGCAGCGCTTTGGCCCCTCAGGCCCGAATTTTGATCCAAGTGCAAGTGATGCGAAAATAGTGCCGTACATGGAGTACATGTAGAAGACGGAATACTCGAATACATCGAGTTACCGGTACTGTTACAATACAGGTACTGTACTCGAGTACCTCAAAAACTAGAATCAACGCCATCTCAATTGTCCTAGTCCTCACCGTTCCCCCAATACCGTATCGCACGATACCGGTACATGCAAAAAAAGCAGCAGACCTAGCCAGGCACAAACGCCATACTCGAATTGATAGCTCAATTTTCGGTGGCTGTCCACTCCTCCCCATACTAGAGTAGAAGTGAGAGGTGCGATGCTCCAATATCTCAGGACATTATTTTTAGCCTGCATTGCATATCATATTCATGCCAGAGATCGGAGAAATAGTTGCATCGTCCTACCAAAAAGAATGGGAAAAAAAAAAGGAAAAACAATTGCCGACATATTAGATAGATTCTAAAGCTGATCCATTCAGTGACGTATAATTCTTGAGCATGGAGACAGCCGTCAGGTTGAAAACCATGTACGAGTATGGTTGGGCGTGCCAGTGGAAAAACGCACAGACAATTGGCAATCCATCCACCTAATCCCTGTCCTTGAACGCCGGTCTGCGGGATTCTACTCGAGTATTTTTCTTTTACCGTTATCATAGCACAAAACAGCCAGGCGATCGAAGGAAGCAACCGAAAGGCGTGGAACAAAGCCAATACTTTCACAAGTGCGAAGTGCTCGCGTACCGGTACTCGAGTACCGTATTGCACCGTCATGCCCTTGGAGCTCTCGTCCTCCCTGCTTGAGCAGTCGAGCATGGCAGTCCTCTTCCCGAAAGCCACCAAGTGAACAGATAAGCAATTGACTGGCCTCGACGAGAGCTCAATTATCTGATGACAGGCACCCATTGCGTCAGGCGCCAAAAATGGAGGCTTCGTCCGTTTTTCCAGAAGCTTTCCTTCACTAAATCCCTGCACTCCCACGAGTATTCGGAATTGAGGGTTTCCATAAGGCCCCCCCCCCATTTGAACGACAACTGCCAGACAACCAGGTGCCAATCCGGAGGCGCCGGACAACGTCATTGTATTATCTTTTACACAAAGGTCATTATTCTCTTGCCCCACTTAGAATAGCATTGTTGAAATTACCACCACGACTGCATGCGAGTGACAATTCGCAGCAGCAATAAATGTGTATAGTATACCTATTACGAACTCATAAATGGGGGTGTGAAACATGCTGCTGCCTACACCGCATAAACTCTGCAGAATCCATTGAAAAACCTGCTAAAGGGGGGAATGTACCTCCGCCATTGGGGGGCTGACTGACAGAGAGTCTTTCAGACCCCAGCCCCGAGTGAAGAGTGACTTTGTTGGCAGTCTCGGGCAGAGGTAGGTTCAATTGACATGGCACACTTCATGTTGTTGCAGCGTGATCCTGTACAGCAGTTTGGTGCTAGAGGGAGGGGTTTCAAATTTCAAATTTTGAACTCGGAACTCATCACGCTCACAAACCCCTAGAGTGGCATATCGTAGGCGACTGGCATATCGTAGGCGACTATCATACTCTTAGGTATTGCACAGCCCCTCTCAGAAATCCAATCGTCTATTCAATCCAATGGTCTATTATTTGCCAGAGGAGTTTGCCCCCTGAAATACTAGGGCAACATACTAAAGATTGTTGGTCATTAAGTCTCACCAATTCACTATTGACTTGTGTAGCTGTGCTCCGGGGACCGATATGAGGCTTAGCCGATGACATAATCAACAACCAGTCCTATCATACAAGTAAAAAGGCACTCTCAACAAGGCAGGGTTCCTATCCTGAAAACCCCACAAATCCTCATTGACCCTGGGCGAAGTGGGCCAGGTCCAAGTACGTGAAGCCTGCCCCGCTCATTGTACGGTGTTTCACTTTCATGGACAGATGTCACCCCTCGTTTTGTAGTATCATACACCGGTATAAAAAAAACATCATATTGATCCTCCCACCAGTTCCCGTAGAAAAGGCCCCTGAATTTATTGAAGTATAATAGAAGGCACGAAATACACTTTCACTATATAGGATGGCCTCGTCTGGAACTGATTTTTCTGAAGAAACGTGCACGAAGTTTTATGCCTCCGATGTCACCACAAACTCGATCATTGGCAAAACAAAAGTATACTTCAGTAATTTCCACATCCTCACTGACCCCCCGCGCGCGCGATAACCCGGCCTTCCACCGCCGTCTGTAACTATGACGAAAGGTGAAGAAAAAAAACACCCCGCTAAGCCATCAACGGTGTGCGTTACATGCAAAACAAGAGGTGAAATGTTCACCTGAGGCCTTGTTAGATAGTGTAACGGGGAGAGGTACATCGGCCACAAGCTAGGACTCTGTACCGGTACCAGCATATTGAGGCTGAAGAAACCGCACTCGCACCAGCATCCCCGGTGTGGGATACATGATCCCCCTACCAGGTGTTTACAGAAGTGAAGTTGAACCCTCCTACTGCACCAAGACCCACGGGCCCGGTTCAACTCTGGGGCCAAAGCAGAGAGGTGGAGGTGAAGATGCAGGAACCGGAGCCATAAGTTTAGGGTACTAAGCCACTGGCCAACCACCAAGGCGCCAGGACCTAAACTCTGAACACGTAGGTGAGCATCTCTGGTCCTGCATGATGCGCTGGAGAGACAGAAGGGGGGGGTATACGGTATTGCGACTAGGAGATATAAAGTCCCAGACTCTAGGTATATTTAAAACAATATTGACAATGAGCTTATATCTATCTCATCTACCCTCCCCCTAAGCCATCGGAGAAACCCCAGGACATCGAAATAGAGAGATCAAGAAACCAAGAAAGAAGCATTGCCACGACAGCTCCCAATCCATTCCAATCCCGAGCTCAATTCCAATTCCAATTCTCTCAAATCCAGCTTACCCCACACACGCCCCACTTCAAAACAATTTCTTATATATTTTTACAATATATCCACAGTCATTATGGTCACGGATAGAGCAACCGGAGGGTGGCATACTCTCGCGCCGACGAGTCCTAACCCTACACTTATCCAACAACAAAGGAAAAAAAGATCTCGATCGGAATCTGATGAAGACGGTTACGAACCAGATAGCGAGTCAGAAGTGCCAGCAGGGAAAACAAAACCCCGACCTGCTTCGCGCCAACTCAAAAGATATTTGTCCGAAAAATCCTCATTCGAAGAATACCCCGCAAAGAGAATGCGAAGGATTGAAAATGCGATGAGCACCTTTGATAGACAATTCTGGGGTTGCCCACATTCGAGTACTGCGAGCATTGGTGTCGGCAATAGCAGTGGTCCCTGCGGGAGCATCAGCAGAAATACCAGCACAAGCACCCTCCCTAGAAGGATGAGCAAAAGCAGACGCAGACGCAGAAGCATAATCATGAGCAGATACATGAGCAGGAGCATGAGTGGAAGCACAGGGACAGCAGGGACATGCACGCTCCCCAACGAGTCTCCCATCTACCGTTTGACCCAGGTTCCAAATGATCGAGGATACCTCCTGGGCCGATACCTGAACGAATCGAGTAAGGAAGGTGGCCCAATGCTTGCTGGAATGAACGATTCACCAGGTATGCTTTTTTCTGCCCTTTTTTTTCTTTTTTTCTTTCACTCTTACACACAAGCTGTGGGCCTATGGGATTACTGTTCGTTTCTCATTCGACCGTCCAGCGGTATTGTGCATTCTACATTTCGCAGACCCTAATGCGACAGTGTCTTAGTTCCACCGGATGAAGTTGGTACCGGCATTGCTTTTGAGGAGAATGAAGAGGGGGGGGTCTGACGCTCTCTCCCGAAGGTTGCGAACCTGTTGATTCGCCAGATGTGAGACCTCCGTAAGTGCAACCGCCCTTGATCTCCTGTTTGCCTGTCTTCCTAGGCAACGCACTTTGGGGTCCTCTCCTCAAGCACGGCCCTGCTAGGTCCAGTACCGGTACTCGAATAGTACTGACGCAAGTTGATACAATAGGTCCTTTTACAACAGGGATGGAATGGTTGCTAGGGAAGGTATTGCCCATGCTCCATGAATCGGCTCAATCAAGTACGTTTCCATCGTCGCGGTCGCCTTTATCCCTGCGTTTCCATCACGACTAACTCTGAAGCTCTAACAGCCCGTACCCGAAGGAATCAAAACGTCAGGCTCGGGTCAAGTCGATGCAGAATGATGGGTGCTCGAGCACTGGTACACGAAAAAAAAAAGAAAGAATATTCCCTCCCCCGTCTCGTAGCTTACTCGAGCATCATTACTGGCAGTCCACCAGGTGGCCTCGGAATCATCCGATGGCCGGATGGTGGGGTTTGGGAAAATCTTATTCGATGGACAGGACATCTCTGCAGGTCGATTCCGGTTTTTGTAGATAACGACATCACACACAGAGGAAAGGTTTCCCCTTCTCTTATTTTCTTTTGTCTTCGGTCAGCCAGCCCAAAGTCGGGATTTCATTGGATTGTTTAATAATGATAGATGAATAAGAAATGCACAATGCACCCATTTCTCCAGTTTTGAACTCGGCTTTCGTTTTATTCCTTCAAAATATGAAAAGAGATGTGAGGGCATGCCACCCATTGACCGTCCATGCATGCATCCGGTAATGATATCTTGCCGCTGTACTAGTAGCGCCCTGTAAAAGTACTATGAGTGCTCGAGTACTCGAGTACCGGTATTCGCATGCGAAAGGGCCGATGCAAGTCGTGCTATGCATCATGCACCATGCACCATTGACAGCGTTCCTGAGGGAAGCTACCCTGCTCTTACTCGAGTACTCGAGAAGAGAAAATGGCAGTGGAAGGGGTTTGATGGTTGGATTATCGTATAATGGTGCTAGGAGGAGGCTGACGCACTTGTGACACTTGGGTAGGGGTTTAATGACCTTACTGGTACCGATATTCCTCCCAAGGGATTTTGGTAAAAGAGAACCTAAAACTTCGGCATACATTCTTTTCCTCTGTCCTGCATGCATCATTACAACTACCACAAAAGCCCCAATACTGCCATTTCCACCTCCACCACCATCACGATTATCGTGCCCACCCTCCCTTCATCTCCACACTCCATCACTCCACACCCCCGTTATTGCTTACCTTAATTTTTCCCCTGGAGGGTTTCACACACGCGGCAGGTTTTTTTCCTGTCCCCATGACACGATTTTCGAGGTCACCCGAGCGAGGCTGGTCCTCTTGATGGGTATAATTAACACCGTCAGCCTCCTACCACACATCGAAATGGAATCTTTTCCGACCCTTTCGAGTCTCACAGTAATCAAACTCCAGGTTTTTATTTTGCTTTCGTTATCCTACCCACACAAACAAAATGATGAAAAACATGACTGGAGAACGAATACTAATTAAAAACTTTGGAATTAAATAGGAAAGGTGTTGAGAACTCGGCGTTGGGGTTGGCGGCCGCAAAAATATATAATATCGGTTCGACCGTCTCTTCTCTTCTTTTTCTTTTCTCCCTATCTGCCTCCCCCCCCTTTTCTTTCCCTTTTTTTTATCTCAGAGAACTTGTTTCACAGAGACTGTCAACCCGATTAGCGCCAACAGCCCAGCGCAATGATATATCTAGTGCACCTCCACCCCAGCTCGAGCTGTCTCCTGTTACACTCCGTAAGAGGAACCAGCGGAGGAAAACACCATCACCACCAGCTCCTCTGATATATCAAGGCTAAAAAAACAAAACAAGGTCGTCGTTCGCAACCAAAGCGACAGAAGAGTGCTTCAAACCCGCCCCCTAATGGCTTTTCTTTTTCCTTATTGCTAGCACGGGTTAGTTCGGGAAGGGCTGACCCGTAATGTGAAGGTCGCGTTAGATGCTTCGCTGAGCTGTCCGCCTACTTCATTAATCCTGGAGGCACACCAGTCTGACTACAACACACCCGCAGGCAATGTAGGTCACCAGACAACAATATCGTTTGGTCGGGCAGCATCAGCAACACCACCACCTCAACCGCAGGAATTGTCAATGCTGTCGTTCCTGCCCTCTAGAAACAGGTGCGAAACTCCTACACTTGATCTAGAGATTATCGTCAGACTCGCCTGTGATCCAGGCTAAAGTGTAGTACTAGTACAAGCGCAACAGACGGACACTGCCCCTTTTCGCTCCTTTGCGAGCAGTATCAAGCAAGGTTTATTGCCAGGAGCAAATCGAAGAGTAAAGTATAAACCATGGCATTCGCTGTGAAGTGGCCTAAGATTATCGCCAATTTATCGGGAACACCAGAATTTCACCTGGCAACCCCGCACCCTGCCCCAGCTTCAATCACAGGCAGGTCCGATTGTGACAATGTGGCTATCGATACTAGAATCGATAGCGACACCCGAACTTGCCCAAGGCTGTCGACAAGGTTGACTGGGGCTGAAGAGCGAGTGCAACGCACGTTGTCCTGCGCAATTCGACGATTCAAACCGCTCAAAGTGCATCAAAATTCTGAGAACAAGAGCGTAGAAGCGCGCGAAAGCCCCGAGGAGAAGCAATTTGAGAGCTCTCCAGGCAGGGCAAAGGTGACTACAGTAGACTGAACTCATATCCTCCTTAAGGATATTGTTTTTTTTTTTTACTTTTTCCTACCTTTTTTTTCTTTTCGTCTCTGCTCTACTTTCCTCTTTCACTCCTCCACGTTTTCATGAAAGCTCATGAGTGCTATAGGACTTACAGACACCCCACTATCCAACAATGAATGACGATGTCACACCTTTAGTCATTGAGAATCCACCACGTACGATATCTCGCTTCGACGAAAGGTTGAGAAGTTGGCGGAAACCCTAACCTTGGTCGCCTTTAATGCCTTTAGTGGTAGCCCGGGGAAATTCTCGATGGCGTTCTGTGTTGTCCCAGACATCGTTATGCATCGACACTTGCATTTACTCACTTGATACTACACTCACACCCCGCTACCCTGATCTCGATAATCTAGATACCTCGCTGTCCTGTATGAATCTCAGTAGGTTCTGAATTTCTTTACACCAAGGCCTGGCCTGTTGTCCCGGATCGCTCGCTGCGCCGGACAAATGCTTCGGATTTTGGCCGCCAGGATAGCGGGGTGCGAGTGTACTCGGATTCGCTGGCGCCTGGACCGCTCTGTGGCTAAAGGCGAAGGGCGTAGACATTAAAGTACGGTAGCAGACTTGAGGGCTCCGAGAGAGAACACAACATTGGTAGGCATAGAAGATCGTGGATGAGCCCAGTTTGGAAGTTTCTTGCGCGGAGCGATGGTTGCCTTGCAAACGATGATTTATTGTTCGCTGAAGGCATCAACAGTCACCTTTTTGCAGAGCCAGATATCCAGGGTCAATTGGATGTAGCCATAGGATTTTGGATTCATAGCTAGAATGGAGGTGGGTACGTACCCTCGGCTCTTGGCGGATTTAAAACTGGGTGCATCAGGTAGGTTTATCAGATGAGGAGTCACGGGCCACCTGGAAAGTGAAAATTGAGACAGCCAAGTCTCTTTTTGTGGCCTGTGCAACCGGCGAGGTTGTCGAGCCGCAATGAGTGCCCAGTGGCTCTGTAGCCGACGCGGAGATCAAAAGAGCTGTGGTTGGTGTCGCCAAGCCAGCCCTCGGATGTAAGGAAGAGGCAAACGCACCCGTGCACGGCGCCAGTGGTTGACGGTTTAGGCTTGCTGCTTGTTCCTTCCCCGGCCTTTGCCTACCAGCACTTTGCGCGAAAATTCTCTTCTCCCCGATTTGCTGTCCCGGAAGGCAGCATTCACAGGTCAATCACATTTCACCACCACAGGGTGCTAGACGAAAGGTGGGTACTATCGAATATAGACACCCATGAAATCGCGCGTGGTTTTTCATTGGGTTTGCACCCAGGCGTTCCTATCGAAAGTATCAGGCGCTCTGGAGAAAAGTGGAATTCTAGCATGAAGAGTGTCATAGCCCCGAGTTAGTTTCGTGCAAACCCCTAAGACTAGGTGGTTCGTGCTAGAGGAGACTGGCCGGACGTATATCCCGGGTCGGAGAGAAATAGCTACCACCGTGCCACACCAAGCATGAAAGAGAGGAGACATATTGTGCGCAGAATATCTAGCAGGAAGATTACTGTATTCAAGGTCTTTGGGCCACAATCCTGGGTGCGCGTGGAGATGGAACTGCGTTACCGGTATGCGATACAGAGCTCGATGAATTGGAACTCATGTTTTCGGCAGGTTTCGTACACTATAACAGGCATTCAATATAATTTATGGAGCTCAGCACGACTCTTCGAGGGCTGTAGAAAACTTGAATTTATATTTATGATATTATCCATCAAGCAATCCCACTCTAATCGCCCGTGCTGGTGTATTTCCACCAGATCTACCGCACACCGATCCCCATGTTTTGGAGCATGAGAGATGTGATGACCACAAGATGGTGACCTTCGATCCGCGGGTGCGCAGAATCGGTGCGTGCTAAGGGGTACATCGTAGGAAACACCAGACGCTCCACGGAATATAAGTATCAAATGAGACCTAATGATGGCAGCTGTGGAAACAAAGAACCCCCAGTAAAGTTTGTACCATGATAGATAATGGCGGCCCCTCCCACTACGTGTATACCAGGCAACTTATCTGAGGGCATACAGCACTGGAAAAAATCAGACTATGGCACAGTTAAAAATTGAAAGCTCAGCGGGGATCAGCGCAAGACGATAGGCAGCCCCCAAAATTTCCCCTGCAACGTATTTCTTCACTACTCGAGTATGCCTTCCTCGAGCACCAGGCGGCGACTTCTACGACAAAGGTAGCTCTTATCCATTGCCTTGATGGCAGGGCCCTTTTCTGAAGACGAGTGTTCGGAAGGAAGTTATCTGCGGATTCAGTCGCTCGATCCATGCTCTGTTGAACCGAATAGCAGTACCGTAAAATTTCGAGACCCACTGTCCCCACCAGTCCTGTAATCACCAGATCCTTTCAAAGACCAGAGCTCCTGCGAAGGATTCGGGCGCTACCCTGACACAGTATAAGTCCAGCCCTCGGGGAATGTTGGATCTCATCAACTGGTATTCGAAATTCGACAAGGTTAACTTGTCAAACTAGACCCATCTTGCGATCTGATGGTGGATTTCAAGAGATTTTGCGGTATTATAGCTCAACCTCCAACTACAGTACTTGTCTCGACCCTATTCATAGTAACGGGATGGCCGCAGCTTCACGGCACAGCTTTACTGCTGCATAAAACCCGATCCGTGCTGCAGTAACAACGCTGAATGCATCTCTCTCTCTCTCTCTCTCCGGAACGCTGACAACGCACCAGTGCCGGTACGAATACCGGTACATATCGTGAGAACTCGAATAACCGCCATTTGCTAGAATTGCGGTGTTGGAATCGCCCGGATGTGTTTTTCCCTTGTTTTTATCTGTCTCGGAGAGCGAGAGCAAGTTTTCAGCGTTTTTTGCCCCTTATCCAGAGCTTAGTAATAAAGTACACATCAGAGGAGCACGGTATAATATGATAACACCTTTGCGTGAATTTGTCTGCGCGTGTTCACTTTTCTTCTTTTCTTTTTTCCAAAATACCCCCCCCCCCCTTCCTTACGAATCTCAGCCAATATTCACTTTATCGAAAGGCGGGGTTCATAGGATTGGGGTGAGCCGATTTTGAGTGACTCCATACATCTTAAATCTTTGTGGTTTTTGTTGCCCATTGTTAAACTATAGATCCTATCGCGGTGATGGTAGGTTTTAGACGCTTAGCGCTGTAGCGGGAGGACAGGAAGTACAGTACGAACACACGAACATAGAGATTAAAAATTTGTATGGCAGATCATCCGTGCTCATCTAGGTGCCCCTAAACATAACCGAATTCAGGCCTGTAATCATGACTTGTTATTTTCCGCCCGCAGTCTTAATCGTACACCGCATAAACTAGCCGACACTTTTACATTGGAATAAGAAGCGGCTGAGACAAATCTTACAATTGTGTCAAAACAAGAGTCTCTGAAAGGCTTAGTCTTGGCTATTGAAAATTAGCCTTATGGCGTTCTTATCGCGATTCCGAGACAAAAACTAGGATAAAAATCTTATTTGAACGTGCTGGCGCTAAAAAACTGTTGTTGCTACGGTACCGTAGTTTAAAGTACAAGTACTCGAGTACGGTACTCGAGTACAGCATGAGGTGGTACAGTACATACCGTATCGGCGGCGAAACTGAGCGAGTGACAAACAGGGATTCATAGACGAGTACGGTATGTTAATTACCCTACCGGTATGATACTTTGACGACTTTCTCCCCTTTTTGTCGACGACCTGATGTCCCCGCCTGTTCGGCACCGGCCCGGTTTTCGCCTTGGGTGGGTGGGTGCCGGTACGATACATATACCCTGAGGAATGTTCTGGTGCTTCGTGCTGAATATGATACTTGGACTTGTAAGAGGGCAAGGAGCATCTGCAGAATGCTGTGCTACCGGTATTGTACAGTAGTTGCTGTTCTTTCTCTCACCAGATTTTTGGCTTGGCGGGGGGGGATCATTCTCGCTCTGGCAGTGCCGAGTCTCTACCCCGAGGACTTGGCCGCGGCCGATGGCAAAGCACTCGAGTAGGATTTTATGCACTAGGCTATGTATTGCATTCCTATAGACTCGCAAATGATCCTTTTAGGTCTCCTCCCACCCCCCTTCCTCTTTACTCGTCCTCTGGTTTTCACCCTTCTTTTTTTTCTTTTTTCAGTTCGGTGGTATGCTTGCCTTACTTTCGTTGCGTAATCTAGAGCTTTATCCCTTATCCTTTTTCTTTTTTCCCCTCATTTTCAATATAGGGATAGAAGATTCTTGAAACACGGGTACCCGGTTGACGGTATTGGAAGGGTTGTTGAGTGGGACTTTTGGAGAAGCCTGGGAATGTTGAATGTCCAGCTAGGGGGGGGTGCTTTGTCAGGAGTTGTATCATCAGAGTGAGTTTTCGTGAATTTTGTCTCTCTCTCTCAAGGCGGAGGGCTAGGCAACCATAAATACCCCGGAAGCCAGTGAAATACGGCTGTAACGACTTAGAAGTATCCCGGGGCGGGCTCTAGTCCAATACAAACATCTCAAAACAAACTCCACCTCCTCAATGGCCTTCCTACAAGGACAAAAAAGTTAACCTGCATGCAGCTCCCTCATGCGACATCGGCCGCAGGCATTTGTCCACAGAATACCTCTACCCTACCCGCGAGCCCAATAGCGAGAGACCCCTGCGATTCTCTCTCATAGGACGTGCGTGGGAGGTACTAGATATTAGTGGTAAGGGCTTTTACATCGGCGATGCAAGGATGTTCTAGAATGTTTCTACCTGGATCGGGAAATCTTGGTATTGTCCGGCCAAGCAGCATGCTGTTGGCACGGGAGTGAAATTTTTGAGAATAGCAAGGGGAGGGAAGACTACCGGTATTGGAACTGCAGTCGCTTGGATTATTGATCTGAAGGTGAAGAGAGGAGCCTGGCCATGATTGGCTGGACAGGTGAGGAAGATGATAGGACTTGTTTTGAACTCTTCCTTTTTTTTTCCCTACTTTTCTTCCCCTACTTCCCCCCCCTTCTTTTCTTTTTTCTTTTTAGTTTTTATCAAGTTACTGCCCGGTGGGGCTAGCTGGATTTAAAATTGAAAAAAAATTAGACGAAGAATCCAGATGCTGATGGGGGATAACAGTTGACTAGATGGTAATCCTTCCGCAATAGTTTGCCTCGGAGCACCGGCCCAGAGATTTATGTTGGATGTTGATAGGTCAGAATGAATGAATAGGTGCGTAAAGAAGAAGCTTGGATATCTGATACCGGAAGTAAGAAATAGCAGTCAGAAGCCAGCTGGCAATGTCCCTTGGGATCGTATTGGAGCTTGTGCCGCCTCCGCGTACAACTATGACACGGACACAGCGCAAGTTCTCTGTGTGGTGGTGGGTTAGGATCTTGTTTGTTTGGCATGGGCAGCGAATTCTCCATGGGAGACCTCTTCGCCCTGCCACAGCCGCTGCCCCGGTAGTTTGCCTACAATGACAGCGAATATTCCCGCGCTAGAACACGGCATACCTGCATGTTGCGAACAACGGACAGATGCTCATCTTCAGTGGGGGCACAGGCCTACTACAGCACCGTATGCAATCCTATAGGTCTCAAGATGAACAGCATGTTCCAAGGCAAAAAATCGTATGGGAACCTGCCTTCGGGCAGTCAACTCCGGACCTGCAGGCGCCTTCCAAGTCAATGAGAATAGGCTTGCAGGGGTAGTGGAAGATAGAATAACCGGGTTGAAGAAACAAGTGGTTATCGGTATTGTTTCAGGGGCGGAATATTTCCTTGGGTTGTGTGCAGCATTCGGGACCCCCACACGCAGGAGGAGAAATGGGAATGGGAGGGGGGCTATGGGCCCTGATATTGCAGTATGGAATCTTGCCCCATAGGCATGACTCTAGCATCGCCAGGCATGACTCCAGTACCAGCCGTCCGACTAGAATCTTTCTCTGTCATAACTGCAGGACAAAAGCTATACCCTTCACCACCAGCAGCTAGGTTCCCCTCAGGTCCGCCTCTGCCAGCGGAAATATCTAACAAAGGCCCACTTGAGAGGGGGAGATGGGGGGGTACATCAATCAGATATGAGCTCCAGGCTGTGGCAGTCAGTTCTCCTAGATGTGATCCCCCCTCTACCGTTTCAAAACACATTTATCTTTTTTGTTATTAACAATAGCCCCGCGAACGGGGTATGGTTACTGCACTACAAGAAGTGGATACATCGCTCCAGGCCCATACTCCGGGCTATCCAGCCTTACCTCGCAGGGCTTCAAGACGCCAGTGGGCATGGTCGACCGCTTTAGTCTCGACGCTAAAGCCGATCTAATTGTGGGCCTCGCAGGTTTGAACGATATAAAGACTTCTACTTGGTCTACGTTTGCGGAGGGGGGTCCAGGCGAGACGTCTGTGCCTGGGGGGGTACCCGCGGGTGTGGGGGGGGTGGAAGTGAGAGTGCTCTTGCCAGCTCCGCAAAGTAGATACTCTGTGTATGCTTTGAGTTTAGGCATATGTTTACGATCCCCGTTTGTTTTCCTTTTTTTAGTATTTCCGGTGCCGGGTTTGCGTTATCTCTCTTTTGTGAATATGATCGTGGTTAATTTGCTGAGCTAGGGATGTTCTTGATACATGTTCTGCGGGAAAAGATGGGAAATAAGCATCCATCAACCTTGAAGGGGCTAGAGAGAGAAGACCACCGGCAGAGTAGAGACGCCATAGTTTAGGCATGACACTACTATTGAAACAAGCACCCACCGGGGATGAAATGGTTATGCAGTACGGCAGAGTGACCCCCCCTCACCATCTCTACCGCACGAACCAAGAGAAGAGAGAGGGGCAATAATAATAAAAAAGGACAACGAAAAGGGCACCTCTACCTAAACAACTTGCTCCAACCTTGCCCACCCTGCACAAATAGTGAGAACAAACTATTTGGCGCTACACCCACCGAAATCTCGCACGACTCCACACGATCCAACAAAACCCAGGGTCAATGATTCATTCCATGATAAATCACGTGAGATAAGGTCGGGGGGGCTCGGTTCCTGCCAAAAATAAGCGTGAGCTATCCCTGAAGCCGCTGCTAGTAAACATTTAGACTAGCGCATGCCAACACCCGCAACACAGCCAGGAACTCGATACCACGGGCGCTCGCGCGCATTTGCCAAGAAAGCTTCTGTGAGAAGAACATTTGGTGAGGACTTAAAGTTAAGCAAAATATGGCTTTCTTGGAGTGAAGTTGCGTCTCCTCCAGGGCGTTGCCACCAAAATGGGAGCAAGTTTAATTTGACAACTTGAGCACGGTACAGTGATTGCTATGCACAAGCGCTTTCCTTAGGCTTAGGGACAATCCAAACATTTTTCAGACCAGTATTTGATGCCGTCTCTTTGTCCTTTAAATGTTGTGATCGTTAATTGTGCAATAAGCGAGAACACGTGATTAGCCAATTTGCTTAGTCACTGAATCAATTGGAAGCATTCGGCTTGGCCACGATAGTCGTTTGCCCATAACTAGGCCCACCATCCGGGGGGGGGGGCAGCGACGACATCGAGACGAGAGCATGCAGGACAAATATTACACGACAGTTACTGATAGATAGTGCGCAGTCTCGGATGGGAGGCACCCCAACCTCCCACACTTCACTTCAAAACCCACTATCCAACCCTACACTCAGGCCATGCGCCCAATCCTAACATATATATCCCTTTTAGTCCTTCATGGCGGGTCCGTTATGTCTACCCTTACCTCCAATCCCCAATATCTCCAATATCCCCCTCCCCGCAATCGCCCTCATCCCCCTCTTCGACACAGACTCCGACACAGCACCTTTGTCACTTAGCATCCTCCTAAGCTGCCCCCGCGCTCCTGGAAAAAGAAGCGTACAGCACAACAGACCAAGTTGCTGCACCGCCTTGCAAATTATTCAAGCTTTCTCCCGCATGGCGAGCACACATCTGCTGAGGTGGAGTTTTTCATGAGCCTTTTGCTGACGCGGATCGCGCAGAGTTTGGGTCCTTTGGGGGGAGGGTGTGAAGGACGTGGGGGAGGAAGTAGGTCGGCTGGTTGGCGAAGACCTGATTTTGTGGATCCGGATTGGTCAGACGCCATAGAAACCCGAAGACCGATAATTGGACCATGTGCAATGTGCTCGAAAATTCCCTACTCTGGAAGGATTACAAAAACAGCAAAAAAGGTAAACCTCTCAGCTCCCAGAGGCCATAGAGAAGCAAGGAATCGCCAGGCCTTGCTAGATGAGGCAATTCCAACGACATAGCAACTTGATCCAATCATCCCAGTTCCCACGAGAGGCAGTTAGCCTGCAGTGCAAATAAACACATATCATACGTAACCCCAGACTCCGATCCCCCCCACCATCTTATCCGACTCGAATCCGCCCCGGCACCATACACACTGACCATCACAGCCAGCTTCCATACACAGTTTACTCGTACCATATTGTGCATACCGACTCATCCTATCAAATCCTCCGCCTTATTTACCCCTCCCACTCGAGCAGAACCCCAACTAGGTTAATCTAACCCACAAAATTACCCTTGATAACACGCAACACCACAGGTTAGCCTAGAAGCTCACTGAGAAGCACCCATAACTCCGCATCCTGTGTGGTGGTACGGCACCCAGCTCATTGTCCTCGGGTATCGTGGTCGTCAAGTGGTTTTTTCACAAAATATCACTCGTGCAGCGGAATTTCCCGCTTCTTGCAGAGAGAGCCTCAAGTTCTTTTTTTCTTTTTTTCTTTTCTTTTCTTTTTTTTCCTTGCTGAAAATGAGCAAGGCTCGGGTATGGTTCCCCGCACTGGAAGTCAACATCTCAACCAACACATCGAGAATATCACCACTTCGTAGCCCGACAGTCACAACCTCCACACTTGAGGAGATATGCTCAATCTATCAGCTTGGGCAGCAGCTGGGAGCAGATTCCGACATTGCAACGGGAGGTGGGGAGACTAATGGCCCGTTTGGCAAAAAATGGGGCCGTTCCTTTGGGTTACAAGTAATATCTTGGCAATTCTTTCCAAATTGGGAAGCCAGAAAAAACGCGTACCACTGCTAAATTGAGGAATGATAAGTCTTCTTAGTGAAGCGTCGATTTCTTCGACTCGAGTTGTCATCAAGTGCTCGGAACCATTCTAGTATTATACCAGAGTAGACTAGCGTCCATTTGTGCATGGGGGGGCCTATCGGAAGAAATCTATTCCGCCGGATACCCCGTGATCACTTCTTTTTTTATCATACTCCTTCCATATTGTACTCTACGGTGCGGTATATAATATTTGTAGACTTCTCGATCCTCACCATTGAATTTTAGTATTGTTGTTGTTATTATTATTATTATTTATTGGAAAAACTCTCTAAAGGGCTACCGGTGTTTTTGGATTAGCTTCTCTTTAATTCTATGAGCTCTAGGTGTGAGTATTGGCTGAGAATGTGGAGTGGCATTTAGGAAAAAAGTAAACACATAAACGAATATATGCCAAGACGCTAATTTTTGTATGTATTACTAAGCGGAAAAAAAGTGAACGAGCGAGTCGGGCTTTGGCTTCGGGAGCTATGAATGCTACGGTGTTCAATACAGTAATTTGATTGCTTCCTATTAGCCCCCCTTATTCACTTGACGCCTATATTGGGATAGCTACGGTATAAGCTTTACCTTGCGATGGCCCCTGCGCTTACCCTTCCAACGCCTCCTCCGGAATTGGAGGAGGCTCCTTTTCAAAGTTTAGCTGGTAGGTGCAATTTCGATGGTTTATAGCACTCTTTTATGATTGTGGTGATGATGTGATGGGGCTGATGTATGGGTGGTGGTTAGTTTTTGATCTTCCGGCATTGAATACTAGGCCTCCGGTTGATAGTTTGCTCTCTATACTGGATAGATTGGCCATCGCACCGACTTTGTGGGAGAAAGGTGTGGAAGGGGTTGTTGATCCTCCGGGGCTGAGTAAGTGGTTGGTCGCCATAATTGCTAGTCCGTTGAAGTGGATCGGGAACGATGAGGTCAAGGAGGTAATATGGGAAGCTGCGAGCACGCGGTTGGCGGAGAGGTGTGGACGAACAGGTATTTATCGTTCTCTCTCCCTATTTAAATAATAACAATAGTTAACCGAGTGTTACAGCCATGCCTTCACAAACAAGAACTTTCCGAATCCCCCTCCCCTTTTCTCAAAAATCCATCAACCTATCCCTCCGCGAACCAACCCTTACTGCAGACAACCTTGGATTAAAGACCTGGGCCTCTTCGTACCTCCTATCAAAACGCCTTCCGTTACTAGGCCTCCCGACCTTCTCACCCACCGCGAAAGCACTGGAACTCGGAGCTGGCACAGGTTTGGTCGGGTTAGCTGCAGCCGCAATCTTCAAAATTCCGATTCTCCTCACCGATTTGCCAGATATAGTACCTAATCTACAGCACAACGCAAATACAAATTCTGCGCCTGGAACCACGGTTTCGGTTTCGGTAATGGATTGGAGGGAAGGAGTAGATGAGGTTATGTCCGAGGGTGAAAAGTATGACCTGGTTCTTGCGGCGGATCCCCTTTATTCGCCAGAGCATCCGGGACTGCTTGTTGGGATGGTTGGTAAGTGGTTGAAGAAGGGAACACATGGCAGGGTTGTGGTTGAGATGCCGCTGAGGGATGGGTATAGTTCCGAGAGGGGCGATTTTAGGAGCAGGATGGAAAGAGTTGGGTTGCAAATCAAAAGTGAAGGAGTTGAGACTGGGGTCGATGATTGGGGAGCTGGGGGGGAGGTGAAGTGTTGGTGGAGTGTTTGGGGGTGGAATGGGGACTGTGGAGTTAGTTCTGTCAAGGCGTTGAGTGATGACGTTGGTATGGATTGATGGGATTTTGGGGTTCCGGGTGCATCTGGAGTCGATGCGGGTATTTATCAGGGCAAGCGTTTTTCATTGCCAGACGGGTTAGACATCATTAGAGTTATTAGAATAGAAGCCATGATACGGTATATGAGATGAGATGGGATGAGACGAAGGGACGTAATTTCTGGGTGGTTGACTCGATGAACCGCGATGTCGCCATCGACAAGAATCCCGCGTGGCTTTTCTGCAATCGCCATTGACATTGCCATTGTATGGGATTCCATCTCCCCATTCGTGCTTTACCGTAACCCTTGGTGCTGCAAAATGTTTCGTCACGGTGCGAGCCCCCTGCGTAGCGAGCATTCACCATTTATTGACTTGTGAAGTTTTGGACAGTAGTTCAAAGTGTTTTGTAGGTCAGTGCTGGTTGCGCCAGATGCTTGCTATGTACTCTAGGGAAACATTGCACTCGAGTACTATACTCGTGTAGTGTGATAACGAGCAAGAGAGCAACAGCCGCGGCCCTTATTGGGCCTTAATTGGATCTTGAATTTACAATATAATTGAGTCCTCAAACTTGAGCCACACTTGGCAAGGCATGCCGGCAGCCCTTCAGCTATCCATACTTGCTTCCCACGCGAAAGCACGACCTGACAAAGATTTTCGGGACTTGGGACTTGGGACCGTTTCCAGATCTGCATGATCTCGAAGAGGCATCCATCCTTTGACGTGAGGGCAACAACCAATCTCGAACACAGGGGTGCCGGTTAGTGGAATGGAATCCTCCAACTGAGCTGTATTTTGGTAACTGGACCATAGAGGGATCCCACAGGCCAACTCTGCAAAAGTACCTATACCAACTCCCAGCTCACGCTGGTACCGACCGACAGGCACTCACACATACGATAGATAACCATCCCCCATACCATTGAGTATCGGTCGGAAAATTGAAGCAAATGTGGTGGTACGTTGCACCCATTCATGACGTCTCATTGCATTTCAAAAAGGAATATGGGATGCCAACGAGCGCGCCCCAGTCTGCATGGAAACCATTCCTTTGGACACTTGCTCGGTGGATCGATTGTTGAAGGGTGCGGGGGGAAACCCCTGTGAAAATCTGTTTTGCCTCACCTTCTAAAATTGTTCTCAGTCCGAGGAGTTGATGTGGGAGAAAGTCACGGGATTTGGATATCTTGGACTGGGCATTTTTTTTTACCAATGATCTCCGAAAGTGGCGCTTGGGATGCCTCTTTGGGGCATTTTTGGCCTCATATTGAGCAAGAGGGCGGCTTCCTGTAGAGATATGCACAAGCGCGCACCAGAACCTGACGGATGGCGGCCACGCACGGTCTGGTGAATGCCTACCAAATTGTCTCCCATTCAGTGCTCAGGCTACTCTTTTCGAAATGGCCTGTCCCTCGGAAACCGAACATATGGTCACCGCCTGACCCTGATGAGTGCGAGTATTATGAAAACACTCTGAAACAGGTCCGAGAACATATACACCTGAAATGGAAACTGCTCAACTACCCTGAATACTACGGCTATAGGCCCCCCTTCAGGACATGCTGGCGGTTTATGACAATCAATAAGTTTGCTGCTTCCCGTCTTCATCAGATGAGAGCTGGCAAGAGCTACCTGAAGGCACAGAAGGACTGGAGAAATCCAGAAGCAAGCGTGCTATGTCCTAGATGTGAGAACGAACCCGAAACCTTCAAACACATTATAACCGATTGCCAGGCCCTCGCTAGTGCCAGGGTTGGGCAACCTGATGAAATCTTTGATATTTCGCCGGAGTCTTTGATTTGGGCCGAGAATAAGAAGGGATGGGATTTGATGAAATGTTTGATTTCTTTCATTTCATTAAATAAGTTAAATTTTCCTAGTAATATGGATGTTTTTCCTTTTACAAGAGCTTCGCAAATACAGTCCTGATTGAAAGAGGATGGTTTTCAAGGAACCCTGATTACAGGGGATATTCACATTGATTTTATACCGTTGGGTATTTTTGGTTTTGTTTATGATTTTATTTCTTTTGTTGTGTTTTGTTTTGGGTTTTTATTTGCCATGGGATTTTTCCCGAATGCAGTGGTTGGACCCTGGGGAGTGCTAGTCATGCACCTAAAATCATACCAAGGATTTAACAAAAAAAAAAAATCCCATTCAGTGCTCTGCTCGGGCATTTCACATACCGGTACTTGTGCAGCATGTGTGAACAAGATTGTCTACTCGAGTACACAATTCTTGTGGGTTTTGCAGGCTAATTGTCTTGATGGGAGGGAGGCTTTATGCTAGCTTCATAGGGCCGTCATACACAGCTGTCGCTGGAGTTGGAAGGACATATGGAATGTTCACGGTCTTCGGGGGAGCAAAAGCTCACACCAGGGACCTCTTTACGGTCTTAAGCTACCGCTTCGAGACACTTTGGAGCATCATTCACCGATAAGTTGACAGAACGCGACGCGACGCGCAATGGTATTTACATAAACCTTCGTTGCAAAGGCGGGGTCAGAATAACAACGCACAGTGACGATTGCACTGCTTCTTCCTTTTCTTTCTTTTTATTTAATCCTTCTCCTTTTCCCCATCAACCATATGGTTTTCAAGGCGGGCGGGCAAGCAAGCGTGATTTCTCTTTCCCCCTTCTTTATCAGCCATATCATTTTCAAGGCGGACAGGCAATCAAGCATCACTTCCCTTTTCCCCCTCCCTCGCAACTCCAAATTTGCCCCATACCAGCCGTGCTGCTCGGAAAAAAAAAAAAGACACTTAAAAAGGTATCAACATGTATTTCTTTGGTGCGGGGTACAAGCCCATGCCACTTCATCAACACCAACCATATAACTGAACATCCAACCCCTCTCTTCAAGAGGCTACCTTCTGAGAGCCCCTCGATCACACACAGACATCACCTCTAGACAATTCAAATTAACTTGTTTGCGGACCACGTTTCCCCTCGGCTCCTTACCGACGAATGGGCACCCTCCGAAAATTACTCGAGAAACACGGCAAGAGGAAAGCCATTGTTGGTTTGACGGCATGGGATTACCCGAGCGGCCTTTTGGCCCAACGTGCAGGTGGGATTGATATGGTCCTCGTGAGTGACTCTCTGGGGAAGATTGTATTGGGACTTCCCGGGTCAATTGGGTTGAGTTTGGACGTGAGTGCACACATTCAGAGGCTTCTTCATAATTATCATCATTAGGCTCTTCTCGTTGTTACGCCCTGTCACTTGATTTTATCCCCTTCCCCCGTCTTGGTCACGGCAAAATATTTGTATCATCATCGCTACTATCATGCTTCATCATCCCCATCATGCCTCCGGGGTCTAATTGTTAGGGCACGGGCGCAGGATATGATTCATCATGCTAAAGCAGTGGCCCGCGCCGTCAAAACCCCATTCTTACTGGCTGATTTACCAATGGGGAGCTATGAGATATCACCGGAACAAGGTCCTTACTTTCTCACTCACTCATTCCTCTCTACTCGTGTCGGGGAGAAGCATAAACTAGGGCTAGTATGTACTGACCATGTTGCCGAAACTACAGCTCTGACGTCCGCCATCCGCATGATCAAGGAAGCGCCCGGGGTATCGGGAGTAAAGCTCGAGGGTGGTAAAGAAATCATTCCACAAGTTTCCAAGATCACCTCTGCGGGTATCCCGGTATTCTGTCAGGTGGGCATAACACCACAGCGAACGATTCAGACGGCAAACGATGAGGAGGGCACGGGGAGGAGCGAAGTGAGCGTTAGTACCCCCAGTATTCATCTGGTGTCGACGGGAAAGGGGTGTTTGTGGATGGAGCTTGGATGAGTTTTGGTTGGGTTTGGTTCATTTTTTCTGAGGAAATTTACCAGGCTAGTGAGATATTCGACGATGCGATATGCCTTCAGAATGCTGGCGCTGTGGGCATCATGTTGACTGCCGTGTCGCAAGAGGCAGCGAAGCTGATGAGAGATCATCTGACGGTTCCGACTATTGGTATAGGGTATGACCTCACTTTTAAGGCTGTTTGCAGGATTGAATAGGGCTCGTTTGACGACTGAATGGTCCAGTTCTGGGAAACTTTGCGATGGGCAGATGGTATTCCAATCCGAGATTTTGGGTTACCAGGATCCCTGTGTCCCCCAGTGCGTTGTGCCCCTCGGTCATCTGAACTTTTGAGCCCCTCTGACGTCCATGACAGATGGCACAGTCAATTCGAGTCAATTGGAGCAAAGTCACTCACCGCAATCCGTAACTACGTGAAGGAGGTTGGAGAGGGGGAATTCCCGGGCGATGAATTGGTACATCTCCTACACCTACCTCCATCTTGAAAATCACATCGTACCGCAAGCCTTCTCTCTTCTATCCTCCCCGCCCTACCGTTACGTTTTGTGGGAGGGAACGAAAGGTTGGCTAATTGGGATTGGCTGGGTCGGGATCGTGGCTGGGCTTTGTTGCGTGCGCGCCGAATTAGACTCATCATTTGTTCACTGGGCAAAATCTGGACAATTTGGGGTTGGACAACTTAGTTGTGGATTGAAGTGGTTTCTCTATATCTTGAGTTCCACTTGGTTTGTTTGTTTTAGAATTCTTTTTTATCTCTCTCCGGCTAGGGCGAGTGCGAGGGATCAGCAGATGGAGATAGGCGTATTGACGAAGCCACGGTGAGCCGAGGGGTAGGGAATGACGGAAGGCATATGTGGAGGGTCCAGAAATTTTCTTAATTTTTCTTAATTTTTCTTCCCAGGATAAGGCGTTTACCCCCCTTTTTTTCATTTTTTCAAATTTCCTTCCTTCTTACTTCCCTTTCTCCTGATGGTTTCACGAAACAATCCAAGCGATACTAGATCACTCACTCATGATATCATACCGCACCATGGGTTCGTGCGTGCGTGTACTGAGACCCGCTCAAAGGCGAGCTAGGGACACAGTATGGTATCGATAAAAGTGTCATCAAACGTCAAAAGTGCAACGGCTCGTCATGGCTGAGACTCTCGCATAGTGGCACTACGATTACCTGCAGAAATGGCGTTTAAAAATGAAACATCAAAAACGAGAGTTGCCCTGAAGTTTATCAACATTAGCGTATCACTCATTGCTCCGATATATTGCATTTGGTGCTGTACACGTTGCTCCCCGCCGTGCCGCCTGCTGTATGATGCCATATAATAGCAAATCATGTCCTAACTAGATCCCCACCCTTTGCAAAGCAAAGTTGTGGCGTCACCCTCATTTCCCTGGCGAACGAACGTACGAAGGTTAGGGTTAGGGTTATTCCTATCTGGGGTCGTATTGGGCAGACAGTTTAGCCTCGTCGTGCCCTGGTAGCCCTGGCAAACATCGCGCCGATGCAGGTTGGGGGGATCGTATATGTGTATGTGTGTGCGTGTGCGCCGGGTAGAAATCGATTCACAATGGATCGATCGCCATGAAGTCGTATCGTACGAGCATGGTAAGTGCAAAGAAGTAGTGACTGGCTGGCTGGTTGGCAAGTACCGGTATTGGCTCATGTGTGAGTGCTGTTCAAGCCTCCCTTACCTCTAAACCCGTGCTTACAGTGCAATGTTCGTGACCGCTTGAATGGTATGTTAACACTGCGGCCGAGGAGGAGGAGGCCATGAACCATCATCATCATACTTGTATTGTCATAGCCTGTGATGTAATGCTTTTTGTTTTTATTTTTTCACTATTTTTTCTTCCCCTCCTGTGCCGGCCGCCGAGGCTGATAATTCACACCCCCTCCCCTCCACTTTTGTTATTGATGTGACAATGTACCGGTATTGTATGTAGGCTTGCCTCCTGTTAGGTTCGTATGCTGGGTGCCTTTTTTTCTTCTTTCTTTTTTTTTTCCCCCTTCTTTTCTTTTCTCCTTTTCCTTTTTTTTCCTCCCCCGCTTTGTGGGAAGTGTTGGCTGTACGGTGTGCGCAGTTGTGCATAATTTATTTTATTATTTTTAGAGTGGTGCATTGGGGATCACTCGTTGGTTGCGGTGAGCTTTTTTTTTGGTGGTGTCGGTCTGTCGGTTAGGTATGATGCCGGTATGTTGTGATAGGGCTTGTGCCGGTTGGTTAGGGGTTTTTGAGCTAGTGTGCATAGGGTTGGGGTTATGGTGTTCTTTTTTTTAATTTTTTAATTTTTTAATTTTTTCGGGGAGGGGTAGTTCTTTCTGCTTGATCATGATCCCCCGTGGGGAGTGAATGGAATGAATGATGCTAGTGATGGGTAATTTTTGGGAGGCACGATATACTTCTCCCTGAAGGAAGGAAGTTATCGTGCCTCCTCTCCAGAGTGAATTGGATCTGTAGGTGTTGAACTAACTTACCCTGAGCTAGGATACGATAGTGGCACTCGTATGGTACATTCGGTAGTGGTTTTTTTTATATTTTACTTTGGAGATGGGGGACCTGCTGGAAGGAGGAAGGTTTATGTGGGTCATGGATTATCACTCGGGTACATATTTAGGATTGAGGTGGGACAAAAAAGGGTGGGTATCATATTATAGATAGGAGGTTATTGAAAATGGAAGAAGAGGTGGGGAGGAGGAGGTATATATATATACGCTTGTGCGTGTAAAAAGTATAGAATGGAATAAAGAAAAGGTAGCCGGAAAAGGGGGGGGGGGGGAAGGTGGAGCGGATCTTGATGTATTGTGTTTTTTTTTTTTGCTGATATGGAGATCTTGTCTCTGGACATCTATACCTATGCAATTATTGTGTGAATGTGAAAATAATAATAATGTTCATTTCATGCTGAATTTGAACCTAGAAGAGAGAAAAAAGAGAAGAAAAAAACCTCATTTGACGCGGCCGATTCAGGTATAGCAGCATATCAGATACAATGAGTTCCTGAAAAGAGGTTTAAGGAAAACTAGCTGGTTTCCTTCTCTCTCACACTTACTTGCTAACTTCTCCGTAGGGGTGTTTCTGAACCGCAATTTCTGGACACTCGTCAGGGAACTGGCTCCCCCCGATCATTGCCGTTTTGGGAGACGTACAGTACGTGCTTGGACTTTCTCAATATCCGCCCTTTTGCTGGCGTAAAAGCAGTAAGTAGGATTATACTAGGCAACGAATTGTTATAGCAGGATGCGAGCGATAGTGAAAGCGATGGATGGATGAATTGGCTCTTAGAGGCGTCAGGTTAAGACTAAATTCAAGAGTTTGTACTTGTCGGATGAGCAGCATCATTAGTACTATGCCTTTACCGCCATGAGACTAAAGGATGAATCAGGTGTGGTGGACACTTCGATGGGGAGGGAGGAGTGCTAGAGCTTAATGGCATTAAATCACGGCATTACGCAGATGCAAATTGGGGATTCTGGTTGGTTGGGGAATAGAATAGAGATTATTTACACTTTTACTCATCCTTAGATAGGGGTTTTTTTGTTCTTTTTTACAAAGAGCTTACGACGTCAGTGCTGTCTCTTGCTTTCACTCGCTAGACAGGGTTTCAATTTCTGTGGACACGAGTTTATATATAAGGCTTCTTGAGAATCTATTTCCCTGCCCGTCCTGGTAAATAGGAAGGCTTACTCAATCAACCAATACTCAACGCGAGGTATATGCCTCCACCCCCACCTCAGTATTCCATTATCTTTGAATGTGCGCCACAGTTCGTGTACGAAACCTCCTACGTTGTGCACACACTCTATACCCCAAAATGGCTCGAGGGGACATTTTACATTTGGATCATCAATTTTCACTCGGGTATGCTGCCCAGCTATTGGCCCGAGCGCGACAGTTCCGCATACGGAAAACTTGCCCTGTATAGAACCTGTGTCAGAAAGATAATGGACGGCTCTGGACTGAGAACGTGTCCGTCATGACTGGTAAGGGGTAATAAGGCCCTGCGGTTATGTCAGGTGTTTTCGGGGTCTTTGAGTTAGGTTTGGGCTGGGTTGGAGAATCTGCTCAGCCAGAGACCACCGAGGGCAACTCAGTAAACTCGAGACACCAGATGCTAGTCTTTAGAAAGTAGAGATTGTTTTTTTTCCTCTGAACTAACTCATGAGCCTCACTTGTCCGTGGTGATGCCTGCAGCAGGATTTTCAAGGCGAATCGAGTTTTGTTATACCTTATGTTGTAATGGATATCCAGGTCTAGCCTAGATATTAGAAGTTAGTGATTATAACAAGAAGGGGAAAGAAAAGAAAGAAGAAGAAGGTAAATAATCCAACTGACCTGAATCTCTTTTCTTCTCCAGATCTCTCGGATCACTTCTCATTATTCGCCTTTCACCCAATCCCAAACCCCAAGTCATTCTCCGAGGTAGCACATCTACCCCACGAAAAATACTCACTCCCACTAAATAGTGCCACCACCAGTTTACACTGCTCAAGGTAGTACTCCAAGCCCATCATCTGCTCAAAGGATTCCAGTGCATTCATACCAACCTACCCACCGAAATATCACAACCCAGCACGAAAAAGCCAATATCCGAGCGCAGGTGTATACTTGTCGGCAGTCTCTAGATAGCACTCCACATGCTCTAGTTATACCCTCGTTATTTGATAGAGCCTGGAGGATTAGCAACACCCCAACAATGGATCTACCTGACTCAATAACTGGCAGTGCACCCGCTAGATCATTACAACAAGGGGGAACACGCACGAACACTCAACAAATGCACCCCATGGATGCCGTGGGGGAGGACGGTGGGGACATTACTAGTGCTCGGACACTACGACACTTAACCGCTATCAGTTCTAGAAAGCTTGGATCTTCATCATACAATTCTCCCTACCAAGGAATTGCAGAGAGCGCCCTCTCTTTCTTTCTTCCCTCCTTTCCCACAGGGGGGCAAGTGAATAGTGAGTGACACGCACGCATAGGAAGATGGACACACGCGCAGTAGTCTACAAAAGGATCATGTCACCTTCATTACATACTCCTACCCTCCTACCCTCCTACCCCCCACCCTAATCCCGTTCGAAATGAGAGAAAACGAATAAAGTTACGAGCTAACTAACTATCCACATACAAATTACCATTCAGAACCGTATTCGATTCCGCAGAATGGTATTTCTCGGCTGGAAGAGACTGGATAACCCCGATTCAGATCCGCCCCCCCGCCCCCCCGCCCCCCAAGCACTAGCATAGGAAATATAGCTGCTTATCTCCGAGAGAGTCGCACAGCGTGGGACCCCGTCCACCCTCCCTACTCCATCTCTGTTTAACGGATGGGGGATCGTATGTGCCCTGGCGGTTTGGAATCTTTATGTATTATATACAGTACTAGGATAAAACTCCTCTTTCCGATGCCCCCCTTTTCACATCAAAAGTACAGTACACTTTCACCCCCCCCCCAATATCACCATACCCATAAGAATCAGCGAAAATTCGTCCATGCCATCAGTTAAAAAAAAAAAAGAGTGTAGAAGAGGTCGCTCAGGTGTCACCATGCTCTTTTTTGTATATACAGTATGAAGCACCCATAAAAAATCTGGGGCCACTTTCACAAACAAAACAGCGCCATTGCCAACCACCAGTCCAACAAAAAAATCAACTTTTATTAAATCCTGTTGCGGGAAAAGAAGAAAGAAAAAAAACCCCGTTTCGAAAAGGTTTTTTTGTCCTGGTATGATATAATCCTTGCACTTGTATACCACCACAACTCCCAACTCAGAACTTCCAAATCATAAATCATCACTCGTGACACCCTTCATAATCTTTCAGGACATGCAGCTGTAGTGCATGCAACCGGTATAAGTCGTTTGTACCGGTGGACGCCTTAGGATTCAACAAAAAAGGTGCTGAAGCTCAACCCCAATCTCTAATAAAAAACTGTCAAGCCACAGTGAAAAATAATAATACCATATGTGCATAGCTGCGAAAAGTACCTGAGTATCATACCAATCAATCAATTTGCTAAGAATGCCCGGACACCACTATTATATAAATAAAATAAAAAATCTAATGATTCTGATGGGGATTGGGGAAACATGGGTATGATGAGTATGATACTATACATATTTCTTATGTCAAGTGGTGCCCCCCCCCCCTCCCCCCTCGTTACAAACTATTCAGTGCCCACTATAGAACCTCTTGAACCACAACATTATAATTTAATTTAATATATATACTTACCTTTTCGGTTCGGTTCAAGCTCCCACGGGATATGCACGCACCTAACTAACCAACCCCGAATCAAATCCCTAGTTAGTGAAAAAGAGACAATACAACTACCCCCCCACGCCCCCTTTTTCTTTCGTTTTTGCTAAAGGATAGCTAGCTTAAGGTATTTATAGGTACTGATCAAGTCGAGCGTAATACTCCGTATGGGAATGGGAATGGGACGGGTGGAGGCATGGGTGGCACTGGGCGTGTTGTGAGTGAGAAAGAGGTTCGGCGCCTGCTATACAGCACCGTATAGTCAGTCCTAAGGAGTGTTGGAGAGCAAGGGATGGTTCGCGTATGCTGGCTATGATATATACTGTTAGGATTCGTAGTGTGCGTATTCGCTAGCAACGTTATAAGGCTGCATCTATGAAATAATATTGTATGATGGATAGTAGGGTAGCTTGAGCTATGGGTATATTTCATACATAGCCTAACCTAACCAATAGCTAATAGGAATGAAAAAAAGTATCTAATCATACTTGACAAGCACTAGCACGTCTATATAGTAAATCGCGCCACGCAGACTTGACCTGACACCTCCGAGCTTGACCCCCCGCCCCCCTCTCGTTCATATCACATACAGCCACAAACAGAAACCTCACGTTTAAATTTCCTATCGTACACCCTACCCAGCCACGCCCCTAATGCGGCACACCCCACTGTCCAAACCCTTCCCCTCCCATGCCCTGCACCCCACCACCCACCACCCCTCCCTCCCCTTCTCCTTGCCCTGCCCCCTGTTGTCCTTGTTGCCCCTGCTGTTGCTGTCTTCTAGCAATCTGCTGTTGCCGCTGCTGGCGATAATACACCAATATCGCTACAGCCGCCGCAAGCGCAAGTATAATCACGCTCTCGACTAAATCCCCCTCATACTCCGCGTCGTAGTACTCATCCCCATGTATGTCTCCATCCGGCGTTGCTGTCGCAGCGAAAATGTCATCTGGATCCCCGTATTCGTCCGGTGCCGCCTCGTACCATTGCTTGAAGAATTCTCGGATGGTGAGGGATTTCTTTGGCTTTGGGTCTGTTGTGCGATTAGCTGCTGTTGGGGAAACTAGAAGGGGAGCTTAATACCTGGGTCGGCACCAATAGCATTGATATTACCACCGGTGATAGTGTTCCAGAAACTGCGCAGGCGGAGTTTGAAGAGACTTAGGGTTACGGGGAGGTACGCTTCTTGGTTCGTTTCCAGAGCGAGATCGTAATAGCGTTTTGCTAGGTGAAAGTCTTGCTCCACGCCTATACCATTCTCGTGCATCCAGCCAAGATTCCACAGCGCTTGTGCGGAAGCTTGGAGTTCGCTGGCAGCGGTGTAACAACTCGCAGCCTTCGCTGCATCCTGCTCCGTGCCCACACCACTGAGGTAGTAGTCCCCCATTTTGACCAGGGAATCGGTATTGGATTGCTTGGCAGATCGGGTCCAGTATATAAGAGCCAATTCTTGATTCCTTGAGTCTTTGGGCTTGGGGTTGAGAAGGGACTTCAGGTCCAGCTTCGACTTTTCCTGGTCAAGTAGGAATGCAACGTTTGCCTGCCCGGCTTCATAGCCTTGCTCAGCAGCCATCATATACCCGATTATAGCACTCTCCTTATCTCCGTCAGCATGCGCCTGGTTCGCCCAGGCTAGCGGGCTATGAAGCGGTTCGACCCTTTCCGCAACAATCTTGTAGTAGGCCGTCGCCAGTGCGCAAGAACGCTCTTTCCCCAGCCCAGAGTTGTAAATCTCCGCAAGGAAGTAGTATGCCTCAAGAGTTCCATGACGTGCTGCAAGTTCAAAGAAGCGCTTGGCAGTGTCAATGTCGTTCTGCTCCAAGAAGATCTTGCCCAAATTGATCTGACCCTGAGGTAGATCCTGTTCAGTAGCCGTCTGGAAGAATTCGGCTGCTTTCGCACGATCCACTTTAAGACCATACCCATGAAGGTACATGAATCCGAGGCCGTTTTGCGAACTCGCGTCCCCCTAAATCTTAATTAGCCTCAAGCACACACAACAGTGATCTTTACAGGACCCCAACATTCTCAATTCCAAGTTCAAACCACTTTACCGCTTGGGCGTAGTTTTTGACAACCCCCTCACCCCTCAAATACATTTTCCCAAGATATCCTGCGGCCCTACCAGCAAGCTTCTCCAAGCCCGGAGGTCCTCCAGATATAGACTTCCCTTCCCTGGACCAATATTGCCTGGCGACATTCGTAAAATAGGTCCTGGCCTTTTTAAGGTCCCTGGGGAGGTTCCTAGACCCTTCGTAATAGAGTTTTGCAAGACTAAAAGTGGCGGATAGATCTCCCTTACGGGCCATAAGGTCCAAGTATTCCAGGATATCATCCAAATCCTTGGCAGAGTCAGTCGTGGTTCCTCGGCGCGCAGCATTCATCCCGGACGACACTACCGAAGCACCCTCCCCGTATACACCGCCCTCGTCGTCTGCGAGCCGATAGCTATGCTTGATCAATGCATGGCCCCCAGGTGGGCCTGAGCGCCAATACTGTATGGCTTTGTCGGCGACCCGTTTGTAGTAGAAAGCGGCCTCTTCGCATCGACGGGGGGTGCCGATTCCGGTATGGTGTCGGAATGCAGCGGTCATCTCCGATCGAGTCTCGCCGTTGAGTGCTGCAAAGGTATGATAGAGTAAGGCCTACAACCCGGTAAGCACCCCGCCAAACCCCAAGATTCCTTAGGGGACCCACCTTTGACTGATCCCTCTCCACAGCACCCCCGATACCCGTAGCGTACATGAATCCAACCATACTCTGCGCGGTTGAATTCCCAGTAAGGTCCGCTAGCTGTTTGTACTTTTCAAACGCCACAGGGTAATTCCTCGGATACGACCAATTCCCATACTACCCCCGTGAATTAGCCGATTCACCCACCCAGCACCTCCGAGAAATAGCCAAGCGAAGGGGAGCGAGGGAACCCACAAAATTCATCTGCGCCAGCAAATAGATCGCGTCAGGACTCTTCAGCACCCTCCCAGCAGTCTCGAGCTTCTCCACCGCTGTCGCCAGCCTCTCCCCCAAAACTATGACCTTCGCCCCACTGTCCACCGGCTCCTCCAGCGTCGAAGGTGTATACAATAACAAAACCTTGGCTACCCGCTTAATATAACCCGCGAGTAATCCCAGCAGACTATCCGGCCCTTCCCCCTCTAGCTGCCCCCCTCCGCCTTCCCGTACGATATATGTAGACGGCGAGGGGCTCGGTTCAAGAGCTCGTAGGATGGTGAGCGCATCGTTTACTAGTGCCGCCGCGGCTTGTTTCGAATGTTCATTAGCATCACCATTATCGCCATCGGCGGTGGTGGTAGTGGTAGTAGTAGTACTATCGTCGGGGGGCTTTGCGTTGAGACGATTATCTACTAATCGTTCTTGGGAGTGATGTTGTTGTTGGTTTTGCAAAACTATTGATGATTCTGGATCACCCGGTGTTTTGGGTGGTGATGCTGCACCTCCTGTCGCCGCTGCGACGTTTCCGGCGAGCAGGGACACAGCTCCCCCGAGGGTGACCAGATGGTTAAGCTTCATGGGGCCGGTATCAAGAAAGATGTAGAACTAAAAAGATATAAATAAATGGAGCAAGGGAAAATGGAAGAAATAGGAAGGATGGGCAGAGAAAGCGATCTCTCTATGGAGATAACGGTAGTGAGGTCATGAAGGGTACCGCCCTGATTGGTTTGTGCGTGGGGTAGAGGGGAAGGGGCGGAAAAAAAAGGTGAGTTGAGGGTTACGTGGAAGATAGTTGTACTTGTAGTGTTGTCGTGTGTTGCATCGCAGAGTAAATCCGGGGATGGATGGGGCTACGGGATGATGTGATGTGAGAGGCTCTTGCTTCCTTAGTTCGCTCCAGGTGTTGATCCCTATCCCTATGGATGGACTACAATTCTACTCATGTTGCAGTATGTATTTGTTTTTAATATTAGAATTACTTTTCCTCTGCTTCTCCACAATAGAAGAGAAGATTGGGCTCTCTTTTTGTCTGTGCTCTAATTACCCCATTTGCTATCTGTGAGAATCCGTCACGGATACGGGTATTTGTCAAAACGTGGCCAGTTTTGGTTGCATTTGCACCCCTCTGATAGCGGGAAAGTACTAATACTCGAGTACAGTACTACTTGTAGTACCACTACCATAGGCACAAGTACTCGAGTGCTGCAGGTACAGTACAAGTACAGTACAGCACCGGTACTCTAACATTAGATAAAGGTGCTAGTGTTGGGACATTGGAATCCCCACTTCTCACCTTGACGAGGAGAAATGCCGGTGTTGTAAACTCGGCCTTTAGTTGAGAAAAAATAAACGAGACAAGCTATACACAGTGTTCAACAGGGAAGGAAGTTATGGCGTCCTATCGCAACACATTTACACCCATTCAACTTTTTACGGTACCGATATCAATACCTACATTCATCAACCGACGCCGTGTGAGACCGATCCAGTAAGGTGTTGAAGGAAGTACATGTGCCATGGTACTGGCACAGAGGAGATTGTAGATGTTATAAAGGCCGGTGAGGGGAACTACAGTCTTGACCGCACCCACGAAGAGTATACCCGTAGGCCATGTACGGCGATGCTAGCAACTACTTACCATAACGCAACTCAACGCGAGCCGATGCAATCCACTCGACAGTCTCGCTCAGTGAATCAATACGGCTTAAATCTCCCCTTCTCCCTTTCCCCTTCCCTCTCCCTCTTCTTCCTCCCTTTGGACGCCGCACCCTCCCCTCTACTCGTCTCCTCTCTCCAAACCTTGACAAGCCCATCCTCACCGCCGGTGAAGACCGTCTCGGACTATTACCCATTAGTACCCATCCGCTTTCTTCTTCACGAACTGGGGCATGAGAGAAAGGAGAGAAAACAAACATACTCCTTCATCAACCCAGACTCCCCTGCAAACCTCCTCACCATGGCCCCCTTGCAACCTGACCCTATCCTCGCTTGGAAACCCCCATTGACCGCTACCGGTCCACCTCAGCGGGACGAGGTCGACCCGCTGTTTCCCAATCTCCTTATTCCCTGCAACGACGATTCCCCCGACACCAGTACCACTAGCACGTAATACGTCGACCACATACTCACAATCCAACCTTCCCCTAACATCCCCAATATCCCCGGCAACCTCCCCCTCGGCATCCTCCTCCTCTTCTCTGCCGGGCGTGTGATTAAAAGACCTGAGAACAAGACTCTCATCTGTCGATACCCCAAAGATCCACTCCCCCTTCCCGTCAGCACCACTGCCACCGCCGCCAGCATTTAAAAACCCCGCCTTGTGAATCGAAGCACCAACATTGACAACTTGCCAAAGCGCCTTCTCATCATCCTCTCTTCCCGCCCCCTTCTTGGCTAGCAAATCAAAAACATTAACCAGCCCATCGATCCCCCCACTAACTCCCCATCTTCTTCCTTCTTCCCCTCCGGCGAACCCCACAAACAAGACGTCGTCCACATGGCTCTCCCGAAACACCCACGTCGGCTTCTCCCCCATCACCCTTCCATCCCAAACGCAAACCATTGAAATCCGGCCCTGCATCTCGGTCCCCGCGATAATCCCACCCTGCGCATTCGCGGAAGCGCATAATACCGGTGCGCCTACGTTTATCTTACTCGCTAGCGCGGCGGAAGGGGGGCAACGGAGGTCCCAGAGCTTTATGAGTCCATCGGTGCCAGATGTTAGCAAAGTTTGTGGTGATGCAGGGTAGGCGCTCAGTGAAGTTATGTTTGTGTGTGGGTGTGGGATTGTGGTTGTCGGTGTGAGGGTGGATTTGGAGAAGGTTATTAGGGAGGAGGACGCGGAGGAAGTTGAGGTTGAGGCGGCGAGATGCGTTGCGGAGACGGGGGCTAGAGTGTAGATGTAGGTTCCTTCTGGGGTGGAGAGGTTGCTGGTGCTAGTCTGGTGGAAGGCGCGCCAGGCCATGGCGCGAATTGTAGTGGTGTGTTGTTGTGGTGGTGGGTTGTGAGAAAAGGAGGGGAAAAAAATGATTCAAACACCAACTGGACTTTTATGGGGTAGCCGCTTGTGGGGTCCCACGTTGGCGTTGGTTCGGATGCCCAACACCACCAAGCCCTACAACAGATCATTTCGTCATACATACTCGCGACAACCACATGAGCCGCTTTCCGCCCAACCCCCCGAAACTGGAGCAGTTAACGTCAACTTTCCCTCTCGCCACCTACAGTACGAGTACAAAAACTCACTCGACACCAACTTGTCACCAGTCACTAACCCTTTAACTTTACCAAGCAAGCGAGCAGGCGCCAACGTCAAGCAGGGTGCAGCGCACACGAACACTCGCCAACATACGTGCGTACATTGCACACAACACGTATAGGATACAGTGATACAGTGCGTGTCGCGCCGGCTGGCAGTCAGAGCGAGCAGAGGAGCGAGCGCATACGGGTCGCGCCTCCTGTCCATGTACTCGTACTAGTATGCTATTCGTAGGATACAATACAGACACCACTCGAAGCTCCCCCTTGGTCCATTATCCACCATCACCACTACAGTCGCACAAAATAGGACTAACTTACCCCCTCAAAGCCACAAGGCACTGCCTGTCTCTCCGCCCCTCTGCATATGACCCCCCCACCGGCTAACCAACCAACCAAGCAGGCGGGAACCTAAACCTCTTCACCCCGCCTTCTCCGTGCCCCACGAACCTCACCGCGCCCTCTGCGCCCACTCTCATTCTTCCAACAACCTATTAGGGCCTGGTCATTCGAGCACGGGAGATTAACTAAGGCCGGGGAGGCTATCTGCCCCACTATGACAATGACAATGACAATGAAAATGACGACGGAGAGGAGAAGAGTAGTGTAGCAAGGGTAACTAGTGATGCCGAGTACACCTCACAAAGGGGGGAGGGGGGGGAAGAACTGGAAGAGGTGGAACACAGGGGGTATATAAAACGATGGGATCTTGACCAGGTTCATGAAGATCGCGCCTGTTAAGGATGTCGCCGCTTGATTGGAGCACTATACTCCTGTTTCAACTTCACCTTTCGTCGCCGGCGGAGAGGAGGGTGGATGGGAGGGTGAGGGTGAGTGAGTGAAATGCCCGCAGCAAGCACGCCGGCCGATAGTAGTGGCCGCATAGGAGAATGAATGGTGGGGTGGGGGATAAGGAGAAGGGTAGAAAGCTCGGGTGAAGCGTGTATGAGAGGCGGGTCGATATCTACTATATATATTTGTCTCGACAAGAACTAAATGAATTGTTGAAACAAGGGGGGCGTTCAGTGAATTGTATATGGGTGTTTTTTATAAAAAAAACAAAAAAACTACAAGTGAAAAAGTGTTAATAACGAGCAAGCGAGAAAGAAATACCCCTCCTCTACAAGCAATAATACCCATTATACCAATCTATTCCGCTACGAACACTTTTCCAGACAATCCAATGTATCAATCACTATCGTCTACAAAGCTCTCCTAAGCCCTCACAAACGCTATAAAAACATCTCCCGTCAGCATGACAAATTAGGCCAGCAAACAAGAACAATATGGAAGAAGGGGAGAAGGAAAAGGAAAAAAAACTTACTAGCATCAATTTGTTGAATCCTCGGCAATGCCAACTTAATCTTGATTCTGTACCCCGCGGCGGCCTCCCACATGAGCGGGTTCCCCTCAAAGTAAACGGTGACCAATTCCTCCAACCCGCCCAACTCCTGTCCAATCTCCTCGAACGAGGCGAGCTTGTTATTGCTGGCCCACAGCTCCTCGAGGTGGGACAGGTGCGCGAGGTTGGCGAGGTTGGCGATCTGGTTATTCGAGATGTCCAGGATGCGCAGGTTTTCGTTGGCCTCGAGGCCTGTGATGGCGGTTAGGGCATTGTGGCTGATGTAAAGCTCTTCGAGAGAGGTTAGCTCGTCCAGGCCGGCGATGCTGGTTAGGCGGTTGGATTGGATGGAGAGGATTCTGAGGTTCTTCAATGTTGATAGATTCTATCGTGGGAGAGGAGGGTGAGTTAACCAAGTCAAACCCGTAGGGGGAAGAAGTGAAAACCTTTAACTCAGTAATTTTATTCTTCCCCAACCAGAGCTCTTGCAAAGCAGTCAAGTGGCCGATATTGTCAATCTCCTGCAACAAACGCGACCCCACCCCCCCAATTAGCCCCCCATCCCTCCCTCAAGTTTGGAAGAGAGAAAAAAAATACCCGAATCCGATTAGCCCCCAGCTCCAAGTTCTGCAACGCCAACAGTCCATCTAACCCCTCGATCCTGGAAATCCTGTTCTGCACAAAGTACAAGTTCTTCAAACCGGTGAGGTTGGAAATGCGCTTTATGTGCTTCAAATTGTTGAAGCTCAGGTCGAGGTTCTCCAGATTCGCCAGGTCCTCCAGGCCGTGTATGTGCGCGATTTGATTGTCGTAGAGGTCGAGGTCGATAAGAGTTTGCGCGAGCGGGGAGAGGCATTCGATTTTAGTGATACTGTTTTGGCGGAGGCAGAGTTTCTGCACTTGCGTAAAGCGTTCGAGCTTGAGGGCAGGGATAGAGGAGATGCGCAGGTGGATTAGCTCGATGTCCTAAAAAAAAAACAGTTGATCGGATGAGTCAGGCTCATATGTGAAGTACAGTACTCTGACCAAATCAAGCAAGCAAGCAAGCAAAGCAAATGGGAAGGGAAGGGAGGAGTAAATAAGAAGGAAAGGAAAGGAGAAATAGTACTACCCACCTCAACGTCAAGAGGATAATCATCAAGTAGATCTATATCTCACACCTTAGCTCTCTTCCCTTCCCACTATCCATAGCAAACCAGGGGTATTAGGAAGAAGAAAAGAAAGAAAAAAAACCTTCATCATCATCAATAACCTCCACCGAAGGATCATCAATAACCCTTCCATTAACCACAGCTGTATTAGCACCGTCCTCCTCCTCTTCGGTCTCTATCTCAGCTTCACTGTCACCAGCGGGTGTGCGCTGATGATCATCCTCATTATTCGCTGATCTCGTGCTCTCGTCCGTCATGGCTATGAGTGGTGTGGTTGTTGTTTAGGGGGGGGATAAGAATGAAGTTTGGACGGGTGGTTAGCTTGGGCTCCCAAAGGAAACAAGCTGTTGGATGTTAGTTGAAATAAAATGGTCGCCAGCCCTGTGCCATCCAAATTTGGGCTATCATACTGCTATCATATCATACTGGCTCTTGTCTTGTCTACCTCCTACCCCTCGTTTATCGAGGTCATGGTTGCAAGGGTTTTAAACATGACTTGCGCGATCTACCCTTTCCAACCGGCAGATTTGGGGCGACTTAATTTCAGGGTCCCTAACCTACTAACTGATAAGCATTATCCCTTCGGCCGTCTGAGACAGCCGTCTCCTGGCACGCCAAGCTCGTCCTGGAACCGTTTGAGATTTGAGATTTGCTGAGAACATTTAAACTCACCTAGAGTGCTAGTCGTTTGAGCACTGAGGAGGCTGAATATCTGATTTCCTCGTCAAGTTCAGCTAACTACTGCCAAATCTGGTCTCAGGGTGCCTGGCGATGAATCTGACTCTCACAGAACCCAACAAGGGATAACTTGCTTGCATCCATCCACCCATACTCGAGTATACCCGTCGGAACAAGAAAAAAGAAAAAAAGAAAGAAAGGAACAACTCTATCAACGACAACCAACAACATTACTCAAGTTAGAGGAAACCAACTCGAGCATAATATCATATGTATACGGTAGTTTGTTTTCACCGGCTCTGCCAACACCTCCCCATTACAAATATATTCGATCGACCCTTAACTAACATACCACCCTGCTACCACCCTTTCCCCTTCCCCACCTCCCCCCCTCCCATACCCGTTCCCCCCACGAAACTACCCCCATTGATGCATCCCCCCATACCAATTCCACCGCTAAGCAATAGAAGAGAGAAGAAAGAGAACGCCGAGAAGAGCAGCGGGTATTGAAGAAAGAAAAAGAAGAAGAAAAATCGGCAATGAAAAAGTCACAAGAATAAAGCTACTATGATTGGGGCTTTACAAAGGGGAAGTGAGGACGGAGAAATGAAAACGATGAAAGAAATAAAAGAGAAATGAAAAAGAAAGAAACAATATCAAAAGATCGCTGACCCCAGATACACGAAGCATTTTTTTGCGTAAAATAAAAGACTCCTGAAGCATGTTTGAGAATGAATCAGCAGAAAGGAAAATGAAATGGAGCGAAGATGACGACAAAAAAGGAAAGGGGGATGCGGAAGAAGAAAAAGGTAAATAGCATATACAGTATGCAGACTTAATAATAAGTTAATAGGAGAGGGCAGTGGAAGAAGCATTACAAAAGAAACACGGCAGTAGCCAACTAAATGAGATTCAACACCCAAGGGCGTAGGATATCAAGGAAAAAGACAAAAACGAGAATATAAAAAGATATACTGGGCAATAACCAGTGGCAAGGAATAAAGGGCCCAAGATCACGTCGCAAGGGATTTCTTCCCTTAGACCCTGATCTTAATAGCATTTTCCCATCGGCCAGCATTTTTGCGTATGAAAGGCATCCTACCACGGCTGCGAAATCCAACGACCACACTCCCTCAATCACCATACTCCCCCAAAATTATGCATGCAGTTATACAGCCATAAAATATCGGCATTCCACCATGTGTTGATGCAGAAACCCCATTTTCAAAGTAAAGAAGACCAAGAAAAGTAAATCCACCATAGCATCGCAAGGTACCACAGGCGTCATCTATACGGATCGTCACAGAGATACGTCCAAGACCAGCGTTACATCCCGGACATCTTGTGTCGACAGATCCTCTAGAACAGGGATGAGATCCAATAACTCGTTGTCGTGAGCATCGGAGAACCAGCTGCTAATAGGCACGGCATGCTGTGGATGAAAGACGTAGCTTGTAGGGGAGTTATCGATGATGATGGTATCCTTAAGGTCTCGGCCAAGCTGGGAGAGATCCTACAATAGGTGTCAGAATTAATGTCCGAGATAGCATTACACTGTTCAGAATACCTTGACATAGTTTCCCTGGTTGTTGAAGCAACTGTCCCTGAAAAGGCGATGATGGACGACATGATGAATGTCTAGCTGGTCAAGTAGCGGATCGCCATACTGGAATACGAATATCAGAAACACGTATCTATAGGTCTACAGTAGCAGAAACATACCTTCGAGACAGAAGCTGTAAATACAACGACCTCGTATAATTCACCGACTCTCTTCATGAACTCATCCACACCAGGTCTCTTAATAACATAGACGTTGTGATAACTTCCCTCGATGTCTACAGGAATAGTAAAATCTGCCTGGTGCAAGACCTAGAGCGGGAGGTTAGCGGAGTAAACCTTAACAGCAAATACCGGATTGCATACCTTGAAGCTACTATGTACAAGGGTCTCGTCCAAGTCCAATACTAAGCACTTCTTTCCTTCGAATCTGGGAGCTAGTGGAGGTAGCAACCACTGTTGCCTCTCATCCAGCGATGGTGTGTGTACTAGCACGGGATCGTGGAAATCATGGGAATAGCCTTCCTCCGAGCTCCTCTGCTGCATGTCGTCACTTTCACTGTCCTGACCAGATTCCTCAGAATGTGGGGAAGGTGGCAACTGAATCTTCAGCTCCGAGCCCTTCTTCTTGTCGGCAGCAGCATAATCCTCACCATCCGCGTCGCGCATCTCGATATCCTCTGAAGCCGAGGCACCGGTCTCCCTCGACGACTGGGGGTCAAGAGTGATAAAATCGAGCTCCTCTTTCTCACTTTGAGGTGCCGTTGGTGTAGGTGCCTGTATGGTGACAGTTGGTGTGTTACCGGGCAACAAGGAACTGTTTTGCCCCGCCCCCGCCCCCGCCCCCGCGCCCCCTTCTTTAGCGGTGGAGTCATCTTTTACAACAATTTTCTCTCCAACAAGAACCTCACCATCCACCCGCTTTATCTTGTCATCGTCTCCGGATCCAGAGTTTAATACGACGGACGCGGCAGATGTCGGATCCCCCTTTGTAGTTTCGGAACGGATTGTGTTGCCGTCATCCCCAAGCTTCCCAGCATCCGCTGCATCCTTGGATTCGGCGACACCGCTATCTTTTGAAGTTTTAAGTGCATGCTCTTTCCCGACAGGGGTCGCTTTGCGGGAAGATGCAGATCCAGGCCTCTTACTAGCTTTGCGTGGACCGGGTTGCATTTCCTCCGCAGATGCGCCACTTCGGCAGCATAAAAATACAAAAAACTTCCCCAAGCCACTAGCCTGCTTGCGAGGATGTCCTTCTTCACCAGAGTTCAAACTACTCCCATTACTCCCCGCCTCTCTTCTCCGCCTTCCCTTACGGCTGGAGGTAGACGTGTTGTCGCCGGTCGCAGTGGCAGCGGTACTACTTGTGGAAGTTGGTGACTGTTCAGCCTGCTTTGTTGATGACGTCCGGGTGGGGACAGCGAGCAACGAGTTACGCTTTTGAGAAGCGGGGGCGTTAGCGGTTGACAGCGTAGCAGGTGGCGGCACCTCGGTTCCAGCAGTCGAGGTTGATGGAGGAGGCACAGGCGTTGATGGAGATGATGAAGGTTCGTCTGAAGAGGAGCGCGGGGCAATTGGTTGTATCGACGAAGTTCTAATGGGGGGTGTCGGGGGTGTTAAAGGAGATGACTCCGAATTACGGCCTTTATCTGAATCTATAGATAGTATTAGCACGTTGCATCCATTGAACCTCCAAGACGACTCCTGGCAGAGCGGATAGTCCAAGAAGGGACAGCAAGAAAAGGACAGTAATATAACGAAACGAGTTTGAAATGGGAGGGAAAGGAGAAGAAGACGATGCTTATGATGGAACAACGCACCAGTAACATTCGATGAACTTCGCTCGTGTGAGATTGCCTGAGTCGCGGAGCCAGATGTCACGTCCCCATTCAAGGGCGCCTGTTTCTCAGAGGACATCTTAGAAAATGGAGGACAAGAGTCCAAAATATTGAGCAACTTGGTCTAGAAGAAATTTAGAAACAGCTTCGGCTCGCGAAAAAACAGTCCTTTATTCTTGTTTTTCTTCTTTCCCTCCCTTTCGATTCGGCCTCCTTATTTCCAAAACTCCCGCCCAGAAGGGAAGACAGAAATTAATAGAAAAAAGAGATAATATCCCAGGGATGGGCCCACGACTTCGAATCTAATCCCGTAGAAGCAACCTCGTGTATGAGAACCCTTCTTTTTTTAGTATCGACTTCCACGACGGAAGGGAAAAAAAACTGAACACACAAGAAAAAAGGCCGAGAGGATCACGGTCGAAAGCGAATCGATCGGACGGACGGGGGCGAAGATGGTCGGCGGGAAGAGGAAAAGGAAGAGAAGGGAGAGTGAGAGAAAGATGATGGTTGTTGAGAGACGACTAGATAGAGTGTAAAGGAAGTTTAATGAGCGTCGATGGGTTGCTGGGGGGGGGGTGATTCTTTTTTTTTTTTTTTTTTTTTTTTTTGGATGGCAGCGCC